>Ga0308161_1000555_pt1 | contig 57050 bp, 54 predicted proteins | sample PhyFR2_FD_201034 | JGI IMG/M metagenome (GOLD analysis project Ga0308161, IMG submission 201034) | Phyllosphere microbial communities from UC Gill Tract Community Farm, Albany, California, United States - DLSLF.R2 | ecosystem: Host-associated > Plants > Phyllosphere > Unclassified | place: USA...
GCGGCCTTCGATCTTCGAAGGGAAGGATTCGACAATGGCCAAATCCAGATCTTCACACAGGTCTTTACGGACGCGGTTAAGCACTTCCATACCGATCTGCTGGTGCGCCATCTCACGACCGCGGAAGCGGAGCGTGATTTTGGCTTTATCGCCATCTTCCAGAAAGCGAATCAGGTTGCGTAGTTTGACCTGATAGTCGCCATCATCGGTTCCAGGACGGAATTTAATTTCCTTAACCTGAATAACTTTTTGCTTCTTCTTCTGTTCCTTAGAAGATTTGCTTTTTTCATAGAGGAACTTGCCGTAATCCATGATGCGGCAAACCGGCGGTTCGGCATTCGGACTGATCTCTACGAGATCGGCACCCGATTCCTCGGCTTTTTCCAATGCTTCGCGTAATGTGACAATGCCAATCGGCTCGCCATCCATGCCCGTTAAGCGCACTTCTGTTGCGCGGATTTCACTGTTAATTTTGTTCGGACGCGTCGGTAGTACTCGTTTTCCGCCTTTAATACTTTATTCCTCCAATTGGTGAAGATTGCGGCTGCGAATCTCTTGTTGCAGCTTCTCAACAAACAGATCAACATCCAGCGACCCCAGGTCTTTACCACGGCGGGTGCGAACGGCAACTTTGCCAGCTTCCACCTCTTTATCACCGCAGACCAGCATATAAGGGACGCGACGTAATGTGTGCTCGCGGATTTTAAAGCCTATCTTCTCATTTCTCAAGTCTGCCTTCACACGAATGCCAGCATTCTGCAACTTACGTGTCAAAGACTCAACATATTCTGCCTGTCCGTCGGTAATATTCATTACCACGACCTGCAGCGGTGCCAGCCAGGTTGGGAAGAAACCGGCGAACTCTTCGGTCAGAATCCCGATGAAGCGCTCCATCGACCCCAGAATCGCACGGTGAATCATCACTGGCGTCTGACGATCGTTGTTTTCACCCACATAGGTTGCTTCAAGGCGTTTTGGCAGGGAGAAGTCTAGCTGAACTGTGCCGCACTGCCAGGCGCGATCGAGACAATCATACAAAGTGAACTCAATTTTAGGGCCGTAGAACGCGCCCTCACCCGGCTGATACTCAAACTCAATGTTGTTTTCGTTCAGGGCCGCCGCCAGGTCTTCCTCGGCACGATCCCACATCTCGTCAGTGCCGATACGCTTCTCAGGACGGGTAGAAAGTTTCACCACGATCTTTTCGAAGCCGAAGGTGCTGTACATGTCATAGACCATGCGGATACAGCTGTTTACTTCGTCACGTACCTGCTCTTCTGTACAGAAGACGTGCGCATCATCCTGCGTGAAGCCACGAACGCGCATCAGACCGTGCAGCGCCCCCGATGGCTCGTTACGGTGACAGCTACCGAACTCCGCCATACGCAGCGGCAGGTCGCGGTACGATTTCAGACCCTGATTAAAGATCTGAACGTGACCCGGACAGTTCATCGGTTTGATGCAATATTCACGGTTCTCTGAAGAGGTGGTGAACATCGCCTCTTTGTAGTTTTCCCAGTGGCCGGTTTTTTCCCACAGGACGCGGTCCATCATGAACGGACCTTTCACTTCCTGATACTGGTACTCTTTCAGCTTACTGCGGACAAACACTTCCAGTTCGCGGAAGATGGTCCAGCCGTCGTTATGCCAGAAGACCATGCCCGGCGCTTCTTCCTGCATGTGGTAGAGGTCGAGCTGCTTACCAATCTTGCGATGGTCACGCTTCGCCGCCTCTTCCAGACGCTGCAGATAGGCCGCCAGCTGCTTTTTATCTGCCCATGCGGTGCCGTAAATACGCTGCAGCATTTTATTGCTGCTGTCGCCGCGCCAGTAGGCACCGGAGATTTTCTGCAGTTTGAAATGGTGACAGAACCGCATGTTCGGCACGTGCGGACCGCGGCACATGTCGATATATTCTTCGTGATGATAGAGGCCAGGCCGATCGTCGTGGCTGATGTTTTCATCAAGAATGGTGGTTTTATAGATTTCGCCGCGCGCCGCAAAGACGTCACGCGCTTCCTGCCAGCTGACTTTTTTCTTCACCACATCGTAGTTGGTCTCAGCCAGCTGATGCATGCGTTTTTCCAGCAGGTCGATATCTTCCTGAGTCAGCGTACGGTCGATGTCGACGTCATAATAGAAGCCGTTATCAATGACCGGGCCAATCGCCATTTTGGTATCGGGCCACAGCTGTTTGATCGCATGCCCTAACAGGTGCGCACAGGAGTGACGGATGATTTCCAGACCCGCTTCATCTTTAGCGGTAATGATCGCGACGGCGGCGTCTTCGGTGATGGGATCGACAGCATCAACCAGTTCGCCGTTGACCCGACCCGCGATACAGGCCTTTGCCAGACCCGGTCCGATATCCAGTGCAATGTCCATCACACTGACAGGGCGGTCAAACACGCGCTGGCTGCCATCAGGAAGCGTAATTACAGGCATTTCATATCCTTATTTGCAGTGGTAAGCCACACGAAAGCCTACATGCAATGTTATGAGAGTATTGACCTGGCGTAATATCAGACCCACATTGTCGGAATGTCGCCAGGCTCACAGTGCAGGCAGATGATAGCAGTTTTCCCCGGCGAGAAAAACCATCCCCTTTGTTGCTAAGCCGTGGAGTAAACAAAAAAAAGCGGCCTGACGCACTGTCAGACCGCCGGGGATAGTGCCGCAAAAATGCGCTTACATCGCGTAAGAGAGCATGATTGAGGTTTTGGTGTCGGTACGATCTGGCGCAGATTCCGCCGGATTGTTGTTCCAGGTGACGTTGTAGGCCAGCTTCAGCGCGAAGTGGCTGTTGATGGCAACCTGCAGACCGGTTTCGGAGTTAACCGTCGTATCTTCGCCGAAGCTGCTCAGTACGGAGACACCCTGAATAAATTTGGTGGTGTCGGTCAGCTGCCACTGGTAGCTGACTGCGCCGTAGCCCAGCGCTTTCGTCTGATGGCCACCCGCATGGTAATCGTCATAACGCACACCCGGACCGAATTCCGCACGCAGCGAGTGCACCGGGCCGTTCAGGATCTGACGACCGTAACCGGCGGTCAGGACGTCGCGTGAGTCATAACCGTTGAAACGGTCGCTCAGCCAGCTCGCCTGGCCAAACAGGTAGTCATAAGCGCTGACGTTATAACGTGAACGACCACCGATGTTGTACGTCTCAGAAGAGCGCTCATCGTTGGACGAGGTGTTGGCTGCGTTACCCCACAAGCTGTACGCCATCGATGACTGATACCAGGTCATGTTGGTCTGGGCAGTCAGGGACGAACTGGTGGTGTTACCGGTTTGCGCCAGATAGCCCGCCGAAGCAGAACCTTCGAAAGGCTTTTTCGCCGTGGAAGGGTCATCCATGGCGGTGAAGACGGCGTTATCGGCCAGTGCCTGGTGACAAAAAGCTCCAGCGGAGAGCAAAAGAACAGCAGACAGCTTGTTATAGGCTTTCATTAAATATGATCCGAGCGACGGTTTAAAAAACGGAGAGTCTGAAGCGTTTTGCCAGGCATTCAATGCAATTTACGGTAAGTTTTGTAAAAAATTATTAACTTACAAAAAACGCCGATAATCGCCCTGGCAACCCGTGTTAATTGGGACTCATCTGATTAACGTCGCGCATTATAGTGTCGTCTGACCGAAAAGATAGCCGTTGCGGCAGAAGATTTTTCAGCCTGCGCTGCGGGCTACTGACAGACCTTTACGCTGAGCGCGCGCTCATAAGCGCGCCCCCCTTCTCTGTTGTTCGCCTGTTTTTTCACCATGGTCTACGCTCAGTTCAGTTTCCCTTCCCCGGAGGTGCTTTATGAGCAACAGTGACCTGACCCGCTATATCGTGACCTTTCATTATCAGGAGTCGGGATTAAGTGACATCCTGGAGCTGACCAGCGCAATGACCGCCGCAGGCTTCAGCACCACGCTGATGGATGACGACGGTCATCCCCATGAGCTGGGCACCAACAGTTATGGCATTGTCACGACGCTGGCGGAGGCGGATCTGCGCCAGCAGGTGACGGCGGCCGGTGAAAGCGTGCTGGGTCAGAAACCGGAGGTGACCCTGATGACCCTTGAGGCCTATCTGCACGACACCCCGCAGTAGTGTTTTGCGACCAGACGCAGAATTAAGGGGTGCAATCGTGCCGGTTTTGGTGAATATTTAAGCAACCCATCGGACTTACGCAGCGAATAAAGAGGATAACCCTATGTGGTCAGCCATTAGTCGTCTGTTAAGCGAGCAGTTAGGCAACGCCGAAATCACGCAACGTCACGCCCTGGCGGGCGGTGATATCCATCCCACCTGGCATATCCGCTACGGTGAGCACGATGTTTTTGTCAAAAGTAACAGCCGCGAGATGCTCTCACTCTTTATGTGGGAAGCTGACCAGCTCGCGCTGCTGGCGCGCACCGGCACGGTTCGGGTGCCGCAGGTCTATGGCGTGGGGCATCACCGCGAAGAGAGCTTTCTGCTGATGGAGTATATCCGGCCGCAGCCGCTGGATGAGCAGAGTGCCTGGCAGCTGGGTCAGCAGCTGGCGCACCTGCATCAGTGGAGCGAGCAGACCCAGTTTGGCCTCGATTTCGACAACAACATTACCACGACGCCGCAGCCCAACAGCTGGTTGCGGCGCTGGTCAGTGTTCTTTGCCGAGCAGCGTATCGGCTGGCAGCTGCAGCTGGCGGCGGAAAAAGGGCTTCACTACGGTGACACGGAACGGATCGTCGCCGCGGTCCAGCGGGTGCTGGCGTCCCACCATCCGCAGCCGTCGCTGCTGCATGGCGATCTCTGGCCGGCCAACTGCGCTAACAGCGCCAGCGGGCCCTGGCTGTTTGATCCCGCCTGCTACTGGGGCGACCGTGAGTGCGATCTGGCGATGCTGAGCTGGTTTCCCGACCTCCCCCGCCAGATCTATGAGGGCTATCAGGCGGTGTGGCCGCTGCCGGACGGTTTTTCACAGCGTCTGCCGGTCTACCAGCTCTATTACCTGCTGAACCGGGCTAACGTGTTTGGCGGGCACTGGCCTGAAGACGCGCAGTTCGCCATTGATCAGCTGCTGGAAGAAGAGGCGTACAGCCTCCGTCAAGCCAGGCCGGCCTGACGGCAAGCACGATCAGATAAAGCCCAGCAGCGACAGCACAAAATATCCGGCGATCGCAATCACCACAGGCAGGACGTAAAGCGGGAAAATCTGCAGGAAGATGGTGTGACGGGGAACGCGCACCTTCTCTTCCAGTTGCTGACGGCTGCGTCCTTCGCTGCCTTTGGCCTGCTCCAGAATCATCTGGTCTTCAATGCCCTCTTTTACATGCCGCGCCTGACGTCCCATCCGCGCCCCGGAGGACTCCAGCGCCAGCCCGACGAAAATCAGGATGTAGATCAGCCAGAAGCCCAGGTTCATCTGGCCGTTAAATTCCGGCACCGGCGAGTTATGCCAGAAGACGTTCAGGAACGGCGTATTGAAACGAAGCATATCGACGATGACATGCACAAAATCGAGCATCACCGCATCGATGCCCGGTTGCTTCTCACTGTGCTTAAACATAAAGCTCAAAACAGAAATAATGGTCGACAGCAGCGCCACTAAAAACAGCACCCAGCCCGCCACACGCTTGAGGATGGCGATGCGGCCAGCCTGTTGATAGGTCATATTCTCTCCTTTACCCGGATTCCGGTTTGCCGTAAGTCTACCTGCCAATGGCGAAATTTCCCAAAAAAAGCGTGGCCGACCGGGTAGCGCGTGCGCCGCAGAGGAAAAATGGTAAGGTAACGCCGACTTTATAAGGAGATGCCGATGCCCTATCACCGCCCTGTCTGCGCCGCCCTGTTTGATATGGATGGCTTACTGATCGACTCTGAACCGCTGTGGGATCAGGCCGAGCTGGATATCTTTTCAACGCTGGATATCGACCTGACACGTCGCAGCGAACTGCCCGATACGCTGGGTCTGCGCATCGATCAGACGGTGCGGATGTGGTACGAAACGCTGCCGTGGCAGGGTCCCTCGCAGCAAGAGGTGACGGAACGCATTATTGCGCGCGCCATGACGCTGGTGGAGCAGACCCGGCCGCTGCTGCCAGGCGTGGAAACGGCCCTGCAGCTCTGTCGCGATCAGGGGCTGAAGATCGGCCTGGCCTCCGCCTCACCGCTCAGGATGCTGGAGCAGGTGCTGGAGATGTTTAACCTGCGCCACTATTTCGACGTGCTCTCTTCAGCCGAAGCCCTGCCTTACAGCAAGCCGCATCCGCAGGTCTATCTCAACGCCGCCGATAGCCTGGCGATCGATCCGCTTAACTGCGTGACACTGGAAGATTCGTTTAACGGCATGATCGCTACCAAAGCCGCGCGTATGCGGTCGATCGTGGTACCCGCCGCTGAACACCGTGACGATCCCCGCTGGGCGCTGGCCGATGTGCGGCTGACGAGTCTCAGCGAACTGAGCCTGCACCATCTGCAGGGATAATCATCAGCCCGCCTGTGCGGGCTTTTTTTTGCCTGTTTTCGCCTCTTCATGATCCACGCCGCAAATAAATAAAACATCGTTTCATTTTTATTGAATTACCAATTCACTCTTCATAAGATGCATTCATTCCCCGTCCGGGGCGTGCACATCCTGACTGGCAGAGAGGCCTGAGATGGAAATTCGTCAAAGCATTCACAGCGATCACGCAAAACAGCTCGACACCGAAGCGCTGCGGCGCGCGTTCCTGATTGAGAACATCTTCACTGCGGATGATTACACCCTGACCTACAGCCATATCGACCGCATTATCATTGGCGGCGTGATGCCGGTGAACCGGCCGGTCACCCTGGGGGATGAGATGGGAAAGGCCCTGGGCGTCAGCTATTTTCTCGAACGCCGTGAGCTGGGCGTAATCAACATCGGCGGGCCGGGTCAGGCAGACGTTGACGGTAAAACCTGGGAGATGGGCCAGGAAGAGGCGCTCTATGTCGGCAAAGGCGCGCGCACGCTGCAGTTCCGCAGCCTGGATCCGGCACGCCCCGCCCGCTTCTATTTCAACAGCGCGCCCGCGCACTGCACCTTCCCGGACAGAAAGATCACCCTTGCCGAAGCGGCCAGTACCACGCTGGGCGCTACCGCTACCGCCAATCGCCGCACCATCCACAGGTTTATCGTGCCGGACGTTCTGCCCACCTGCCAGCTCACCATGGGCCTGACCAGACTGGAGAGCGGCAGCCTGTGGAACACCATGCCCTGTCACACTCATGACCGCCGCATGGAAGTCTATTTCTACTTCGACCTGCCGGAAGAGAGCGCGGTCTTCCACATGATGGGAGAGCCGCAGCAGACCCGTCATCTGCTGGTGCATAACGAGCAGGCGGTGATCTCACCCAGCTGGTCTATCCATGCCGGAGTCGGCACGCAGTGTTACGCCTTTATCTGGGGCATGGTGGGCGAGAATCAGATCTTTGATGACATGGACCCCGTCAACATCAGCGCACTGCGCTGAGCAGAGGAGAATGACCTATGGTACTGAACAGCTTTAATTTAGCCGGCAAAGTGGCCATCGTGACTGGCTGTAACACCGGTCTGGGCCAGGGGATGGCGCGTGGACTGGCGCAGGCTGGCTGCGACATCGTGGGCGTCAACCGCTCTGCGGCGGATGAAACGCAGCGGCAGGTTGAAGCGCTGGGCCGCCGGTTCTGGCCGGTGACGGCCGACCTGGTGCGCAGCGAGGTGGCCACGCAGGTTGTGGAACAGGCTGTCGCCGCAGCGGGCAGGATCGATATTCTGGTTAACAATGCCGGGATCATCCGCCGCGAAGATGCGCTTAATTTCAGCGTGCAGGACTGGGATGATGTGATGAACATCAACAGCAAGTCCGTGTTTTTCCTGGCGCAGCAGGCAGCACGCCGCTTTATCGCACAGGGTGGCGGCGGCAAGATTATCAACATTGCCTCAATGCTGTCGTTTCAGGGCGGCATCCGCGTGCCCTCCTATACCGCCTCGAAAAGCGCGGTGATGGGGCTGACCCGCCTGATGGCGAACGAGTGGGCGAAGCATGGCATCAATGTGAACGCCATCGCACCAGGTTACATGGCGACCGATAACACTGAACAGTTGCGTAACGACGCGGCACGCAGTGAAGAGATTCTGGGGCGGATTCCGGCGGGCCGATGGGGCGCGCCCGAGGACCTGATGGGCCCGGTGGTGTTTCTGGCCTCCTCCGCGTCGGATTACGTCAATGGCTACACACTGGCGGTCGATGGCGGCTGGCTGGCGCGTTAATCTTTTGCGCGGACACTGTTTCACGGCTGTCCGCGATGTTAAAAAAATTCATGCTTCGTTACAGCGTCACATGTTCTCATTTACTGGATAAATCCCTATACTGGATGCATCGACAGTTTTCTTTGTATCCAGGTTCTCTCATGACGGGCGAAGGCCACATCATTTTTGCCATTGCCAGCGCTATTTTCGCAAAGCGTGCTGAGCTGACACCCGTGCTGGCGCAGGCCGACTGGTGGCATCTTGTTCCCTCGGCGCTGCTGACCTGCCTGCTGCCTGACATCGACCACCCTAAATCTCTGCTGGGACAGCGGCTGCGCTGGCTCTCACATCCGATTGCGCGGGCGTTCGGACACCGGGGCTTTACCCACAGCCTGCTGGCGGTGGCTGCCGGATTGTGGCTTTTTCAGATAAACCTGCCCCAGTCGTCGCCGATACCGCCCGATGTGCTGCAGGGGCTGACGCTGGGTTATCTCAGCCATATCGTGGCCGACATGCTGACGCCCGCCGGGGTGCCGCTGCTGTGGCCCTGCCGCTGGCGCTTCCGCCTGCCGATTCTGCGCAGTCAGAAAGGGAATCAGCTGGAGCGGGCGCTGTGTCTGGGACTGGTGGGCTATGCGCTCTGGTTTCCGGTGGGGATGCCATCTTTTGGTGCAAACGGCTGGCCGACTCAGCTGTTTGATACGCTGCAGAACGGTGTTGGTCGGTTAATTTCCACGCATCGTGCGCAATAAAGCAGCGTAAAACGCTATTCAGTTATAAACCATGCCATTTGGATATAAGACCCCCTCTGCGCCTGCTGTTACCATTCATGCTGTCTTAATTCGTGATTAACATTATGCGACCTTCCCGACCCGGAAGGCCGCATTACTCTGGAGTTTCAGTATGGACCTTCCTCTTACGCTTAATATCGTGGCCTTTGTGGTGCTGCTGGTATTGCTCTCCCGCTTCAGCCGTCAGAACTGGAGCCTGTCGAAAAAGGTACTGACCGGTCTGGTGATCGGCGTGCTGTTCGGCCTGGTGTTACAGCTGATCTACGGCGAAAACAGCGCAGTGGTCAAAGCGTCAATCAGCTGGTTCAACATCGTCGGCAATGGCTATGTTCAGCTGCTGCAGATGGTCGTGATGCCGCTGGTGTTCGTCTCTATTCTCAGTGCGGTCGCGCGTCTGCATAACGCCTCGTCGCTGGGGAAAATCAGCGTACTGACGATTGGCGTTCTGCTGTTTACCACCGCCATTTCGGCGCTGGTGGGCGTTTTTGTCACCGGCCTGTTCGGGCTGAGTGCGGAAGGTCTGGTTCAGGGCGCACAGGAAACGGCGCGTCTCAGTGCGATCCAGAGTAACTACGCAGGCAAGGTCGCCGATCTGACGGTGCCGCAGCTGGTGCTCTCCTTTATCCCGAAAAATCCGTTTGCGGATCTGACCGGCGCGAATCCGACCTCGATTATCAGCGTGGTGATTTTTGCTGCCTTCCTGGGTGTGGCTGCCCTGCAGTTGCTGAAAGATGATGAAGCTAAAGGTCAGCGTGTGCTGGTGGCTATCGATACCCTGCAGTCATGGGTCATGAAGCTGGTGCGTTTAGTGATGAAGCTGACCCCTTACGGTGTGCTGGCGCTGATGACCAAAGTGGTCGCCGGGTCTAACCTGCAGGACATCATCAAGCTGGGCAGCTTTGTGGTCGCCTCTTACCTCGGCCTGGCCATCATGTTTGGTGTCCATGCGCTGCTGCTGTCGATCAACGGTATCAATCCGCTGCGCTTCTTCCGTAAAGTGTGGCCGGTGATCACCTTCGCCTTTACCAGCCGCTCCAGCGCCGCCAGTATTCCGCTGAGTGTTGAAACCCAGACCCGTCGTCTTGGCGTGCCTGAATCGATTGCCAGCTTCTCCGCCTCCTTTGGTGCCACTATCGGTCAGAACGGCTGCGCCGGTCTCTATCCGACCATGCTGGCAGTGATGGTCGCGCCGACGGTCGGCATCAACCCGTTTGACCCGCTCTGGATCGCCACGCTGGTCGGCATGGTCACGCTGAGCTCGGCGGGCGTAGCCGGCGTCGGCGGCGGCGCCACCTTTGCGGCCCTGATTGTGCTGCCTGCGATGGGTCTGCCGGTGACGCTGGTGGCATTGCTGATCTCCATCGAGCCGCTGATCGACATGGGCCGGACGGCGCTGAACGTCAACGGTTCCATGACCGCCGGTTCCCTGACCAGCCGCTGGTTAGGCCTCACCGACAGGCGTGTGCTGGAAAGCGACGACAACGCAGAACTGGCGCACCGCTGATGGCTTTACACCTGGCGCAGCCGCGCCAGGTTCTCCTCTCTTCTCCATAATCTTCCCCGTTAATGGCAACGCCGTTAAGAAAGCGTTAAGCGTGGTAAACAGGCGAAAATTTGCCGCTTTAGTGCTTGTCTTTGCGCGTGAAAAGGCGAATTCTGCCTCCAGTCTTATGAGGAGAATGCCCGATGAAAAAAATTATCGCCTCGCTTCTGACGCTGACGCTGCTTACGCCTGCGCTGGCGCTGGCTCACCCCGGTGACTGGGGCCCGCCGGGCGACTGGGGACGACATGGCGGCCCCGGCCCCCACTGGGGCGGGCCGGTGCACTTCTTACCCGACGCCGCTACGGCGGTGCTGATTGGCGGGCTGACCTACTACCTGCTGAACGGCAGCTATTATCAGCGTCACGGCGACGAATATGTGGTGGTCGAGCCACCGGAGGAGTCGCGGGTCAGCAATGAGATGCGGGTGCTCGATTTTAATGGCAAACGCTTTTATGTGCAGGCAGGTCACTATTATCAGCGGCAGATCGATGGTGACTATGTCGAGGTGCCGCGCCCGGCAGGATTGTAACGCGGCCCCAACGAAAAACGGCCCGTCATGATGACGGGCCGTTTGCTATTCAGGGGAAGGCTTACTGCTGAGCCTGCGGGTCAGTGTCATACTCCGCACAGCTCTGGAAACCGTAGTTCATCACACGGCCGGTATCGTTGTAGCTTACGAAGTAAGTCTGTGCTTTACCGTCGCGCTGGCCCAGAACGTAGGTCTGGCAGGTGCCACGCGCGTGAACCATGGTGATTTCAGTCGATGGCGCACCGGCGATCTGACGAACCTGATCGCGGGTCATGCCCTTTTTAACATCCTTTACCACTGGCTTAGTCACGTAGCTTTCCGCACGATCGTAAGTCGTACAACCAGACAGTGCAGCCAGTGTCAGCGCCGCAGCGATACATCCCATCACTTTATTCATCTTGTTGTTCCTCATTGAGTGTCCATGTGGAATCAAGCCTGGAACAGAAATGCTGATATATCAAGTTTATGAAGAACAATTCGTGGCACTGTGACCGTCAGGATTCCGTAAAGAAGGCTGTGTTACCCTCAGCACGCACGTATACTTCCCGGCTATCGGGGCAGCGGCCAGCCCCCCTTTTACGCGCGGCTGCACGCCTCTCTATCAGCAGGGTGCAACGAACATCCGCTCTGCTGGCCTGCCCGATTTCCGTTTACGCCATCGCTGACGACCCTGAGGATCAATGACCCCTTTACACGCAAACCGTCTGGCCTATGCCATCACACTCGGCCTGCTGGCCGCACTGGGCCCGCTCTGTATCGACCTCTATCTGCCGGCACTGCCGCAGCTGGCGCAGGATCTCCGGACCGAAACCGCAACCGCGCAGCTCAGCCTGACCGCCGGTCTGCTGGGGCTGGGATTCGGCCAGCTGCTGTTTGGCCCGATGAGCGATAAGGCGGGCCGTCTGCGCCCGCTGACGCTCTCCCTGATCCTGCTGTTTATCGCCTCGCTGGGCTGCGCGCTGGCGCAGGATATCGACCAGCTGCTGCTGGCGCGCCTGTTCCAGGGGTTAGCGGGCGCAGGCGGCGCGGTGCTCTCCAGGGCCATTGCCCGCGATATGTACAGCGGCCACGAGCTGACGCGCTTCTTTGCGCTGCTGATGCTGGTCAATGGCCTGGCCCCGATCGGTGCGCCGGTGCTCGGCGGCGCGCTGATGACGATCCTGGACTGGCGAGGCATCTTTATGGTGCTGGGCGGCATTGCCATCCTGTTGATCCTGCTGGCGCGCTGGAAACTGCATGAAACGCTGCCTGAGACACGACGCAGTCAGGGATCGATCCTGTCCGCCTACGCGGCACTCGGTCAGGTGGTGACCCACCGCCCCTTTATGGGCTTCTGCCTGACCCAGGGCTTTATGATGTCCGGCATGTTCGCCTATATCGGCGCCTCGCCCTTTGTACTGCAGCAGCTCTATGGCCTCTCGCCACAGGCGTTCAGTTTCTGCTTTGCCGCCAACGGCTTCGGCCTGGTCATTGCCTCGCAGACCAGTGCCCGCCTCTGCCCGCTCTGGGGCGAATACCGGGTGCTGAAAGGCGGACTGACGCTGGCCTTTGTGGCCTCCGGCCTGCTGCTGCTGGCCGCGCTGTATCAGGCGCCGCTGCCCCTGCTGCTGGTGGCGCTGTTCTTTTCCATCGCCAGCAACGGGGTGATCGCCACCACCGCCTCCTCCCTGGCGATGCAGAGTCAGGGGCATCGGGCGGGCAGCGCGTCCGCCGTGATCGGCGTGACGATGTTCACCCTGGGCGCGATTACCGTGCCGATCACCGGCATCGGCGGCACCTCAGTCGTGAGCATGTGTGCCACCCTCTTTGGCTGCTTTATGATGGCGATCCTGATGTTCTGTGTGCTGGCAAAAAAACCGCAACAGCCGCTGAAAACTCACTGATTTCGCAACGTTTAGCTGAAATCCGTTGCCGCTTTGGCTTGTTGTTTTCGCCAAGGCACGTTAGCTTTAGTAACACGTTCGCATCGAGCCGACAGCCACTGACCTGAGGAGAAGTTCATGTCACTGCAGCAGGAAATTATTGAAGCACTGGGTGTGAAGCCCGCTATCGACGCCAGCCAGGAAGTGCGGGTCAGCGTCGATTTCCTTAAAGCCTATCTGAAACGTCACAGCGGACTGAAAACGCTGGTGCTGGGGATCAGCGGCGGTCAGGATTCGACGCTGGCGGGCAAGCTGGCGCAGACGGCGATCGCGGAACTGCGTCAGGAGAGCGGCGACAACGACTACACCTTTATTGCGGTGCGTCTGCCCTACGGCGTGCAGGCCGATGAGCAGGATTGCCAGGATGCCCTGGCCTTTATCCAGCCCGACCGTTCGCTGTTGGTCAACATCAGAGAGTCCGTGCTGGCCAGCGAGCGCGCCCTGAAAGAGGCGGGCATCACCCTGTCCGATTTCGTTCGCGGCAACGAAAAAGCGCGTGAGCGGATGAAAGCACAATACAGCATCGCGGGCATGACCCGGGGTGTGGTGGTCGGCACCGACCACGCCGCCGAGGCCGTCACCGGCTTCTTCACCAAGTATGGCGATGGCGGCACCGACATCAATCCCCTGTTCCGTCTGAACAAACGTCAGGGCAAGCAGCTGCTGAAACATCTGGGCTGCCCGGAACATCTCTACCTGAAGAAACCCACTGCCGACCTGGAAGATGATCGTCCCGGCCTGCAGGATGAGGTGGCGCTGGGCGTCACCTACGAGATGATCGATGACTATCTGGAAGGCAAAAGTATCGACCCGGAGAATGCCCGCATCATCGAGGGCTGGTATCTGAAAACCGAGCACAAACGTCGCCCGCCGATCACGGTGTTCGACGACTTCTGGAAGTAATGCCCCGCCTCCTCTGCACCGGCAGAGGAGGTTTTTCCCACTCACTCTGTTGATTGCTGCATGTCTGCCACCGTTTCGCGTGCCACCCTTATCGGCCTTGTCGCCATTCTGCTCTGGAGCACCACCGTTGGCCTGCTGCGCAGCGTCAGCGAAGCCTTTGGCGCCACCGGCGGCGCGGCACTGATCTACAGCACCACGGCGCTACTGCTCTGTCTGACCCGCGGTCTGCCGCGACCTGGTGCGCTGCCCGCGATCTACCTGTGGCTGGGCGGCGCGCTGTTTGTCGGCTACGAAATCTGTCTGGCGCTGGCGATCGGCCTGGCCAGCGATCGCAGCCAGTCGCTGGAGCTGGGGATGATTAACTATCTCTGGCCCTGCCTGACGATTGTGCTGGCGATCCCCTTTAATCAGCAGCGTTTCCGCCCCTGGCTCTGGCCGGGGCTGCTGCTGTCGCTGCTGGGGATTATCTGGGTGATGAAAGGCAGCGGCAGCGGCTCGCCCTCTCTGCTGTGGCAGAATATGCAGCGCAATCCTGCGGCCTACAGCCTCGCCTTTGTCGCCGCCCTGACGTGGGCGACCTACAACAACCTTACCCGCCGCTTTGCTCGCGGGTCGAACGGCGTTACCCTCTTTTTTATTCTGACCGCGCTGGCGCTGTGGCTGAAGTTTGCCCTCAGCCCGCCGCTGCAGCCGATGCACTTTGCCCCCGTTCCGCTGCTGGAGGTGGGGTTTGTCGGACTCTCAACCGCCGTCGCCTATTCCGCCTGGAATCACGGTATCCAGCAGGGCAACCTGACGCTGCTGGCCACCGCCTCCTACTTTACGCCCGTGCTCTCGGCACTGCTCGGATCGCTGTGGCTTGGCCTGACTCCGCCGCTGGCCTTCTGGCAGGGTGTCGCGATGATTACCCTGGGGTCGCTGATCTGCTGGCTGGCGACCCGCGGACAATAAGCAGACCACTGGCGATCATTTCACCAGACTGTTATGCTGTATGGACAACCAGTAAATGGAGTCCATTTTGGTCAGACGTGCTGCTATGCTTCGCCCCGAACCCGATGCGAATGCAATTTATCAATATCCCGAACACCTGCGTGAATGGCTGGAAGGCCTGCCGAATCGTCCCGGCGTTTACACCTTCCACGGAGAGAGTGAGTCGCTGCCGCTCTATATCGGCAAAAGCGTGAATCTGCGTTCGCGGGTTATGTCCCATTTCCGCACCCCTGATGAGGCGAAGATGCTGCGCCAGTCACGGCGTGTCAGCTGGATCCCGACCGCCGGCGATCTGGGCGCGCTGCTGCTGGAAGCGCAGATGATCAAAACCCAGCAGCCGCTGTTCAATAAGCGATTACGCAAGAACCGGCAGCTCTGCTCGCTGCAGATCACCGACACCAAACCGCAGGTGGTCTACGCCAAAGATCTCGATTTCAGCCAGTCGCCCAATCTGTTCGGACTCTACCGCAGCCGCTTTGCTGCCATTGAGCGGCTCAAGCAGCTCGCGGATGAGTATCAGCTCTGTCATGGTCTGCTGGGGCTGGAAGCACTGAGCGCAGGCCGGGGCTGTTTCCGTTCGGCGCTACGCCGCTGTGCCGGTGCCTGTTGCGGCAAAGAGCCGGTCAGCGATCATCAGGATCGGCTGCTGGAAGCGCTGGAAAACGTGCGGGTCTTCTGCTGGCCGTGGCAGGGCGCGGTAGGCCTGGTCGAAGAGGGAAAAGAGATGACCCAGATCCATGTTATCGATCACTGGTTCTATCTCGGTTCGGTCGACACCCTGGAGGAAGCGCGAAAACTGCAGCGGCCCAAAGGCGGTTTCGACCACGACGGCTACAAAATCCTCTGCCGCCCGATTCTCTCGGGTGCCTACCCTATTCTGCCGCTATAAAAAAACCGCCGACGCTGCCCACTCACCGTCAGTGGACAACGCCGGCGGTCTCAGACCGTTAGCTCAGGGCTTATTCAGCCGGTTCGGCTGGCGGTGCCATCTGGCCTTCACGCGGGCCTTTCTCTGTCAGACGCTTTTCAAAGTCAGCGTTGTACTGTTTCTTCTGCTCTGGCGTCAGCACGTTATAGAGCTTGTTCTGGGTTTCCAGCATCGTCAGCGCATGCTCTTTCGCATCAGCAGACATCTTCTCTGCCTGTGCTTCTGCTTTGCTCTTATCGAAGCTGTCAGCCGCGATAATGCTGTGGGCCGCACGGCGTTCATCCAGTGACGGGCGCTTCATCTCTTTACGGCTCTCTTTCAGGATGTCGCGCATCTGAGTCTGCTGCGCTTCGGTCAGGTTCAGCCCTCTGAACATCCGATCCATGCCGTGGTGCATAGGCGGTTTGTGCATCGCTTTTTCGCTGCCAGCCGGTGGAGGCGTCAGGTTGTCAGCAGCAGCATGGACGGCGCTGGCTGCACCAAACGCCAGCGAAGAAGCCAGTAAAAGGGAAGTCAGTTTGCGCATAATAGTGTCCTTATATTTCATGATAATGACGACAGCACTCTGTCGCGTCTTCGGAAACAAGCATACGACGCTGAACGTCAACTACTCAGAACCTGAGTAAAGCCGTGAAAGCATAAAAGATAAAAATCGGGCAATCATGAAGAGAATAAGAAGAAAGGCGTGAGGAATTGCAAAAGAGTATGAATTTACAGTGAATTTCGCAGAAATCGTGGAGGAGTGTAAGGGTTCTGACAGGAAAGCGGAAGACGTTCTGCCGCTTTCCTGCCGGTTTTTTCAGGCTGTGCCGCTCAGCCCCGGCAATCCGGCGTCAGCGCGGCAGCGCCTGAGTCTGTTCGCCCTCCTCAATCAGCATCAGCCCGGCCCGCAGTCCGGTGGCCACGTGGGGATTCGGGAACAGCACATACTCCCGCGCCTGCTGCACGTAATACCGTTTATCACCCTCCTCTGCCAGCAGGGTCCCCTGCGGGAAGGCGGTAAAGTTCAGCGTGTCCGGCGACATGTGCAGCGTAAAGTGTTCGCTTAAGCGGGTAATCTGCTGCACCACCCGGTAGTGACGTGGGCTGGCCGTTGCGGCAGGCATCGGTTCACCATAGAGCAGTGCCGCCAGCGCCTGCTGTGCCGCGCGGAACTGACTGAGGTCGTTTTCGCCGAACGGCAGCGCTTTCCCCAGCTCCAGCGTACAGCTGGCCGCGCCGAAGTGCTCGCAGCTGAAATGGGTAAAGGTGCCGCCCGGCGCACGGTGAAACACCAGCGCCTCCAGCCCGGCGGCGGCCAGCCAGTCCAGAAATTCAGGCGGCCAGGGCCGTTCGCTGTGCGGCATCACGCCAAACTGCGTGTGCCAGGAGCCACGGATCGCGGTGTGCATATCAAGATGCCAGCGCGACTCATCACACGCGCCCTGCTGCCAGAACGTCTCCAGCGTCTGCTCCAGCCGCAGCACGCGCCGCGCCTCGTCGCAGTCATCGATCTGCTGCCAGCGTCCGCCGAAGAGCCGGTTAATGTCATAACGCACGTAGCGTTTACCGGTGCGCAGCGCGGAAGGATTTCCCAGAATCACCAGCAGGCGCTGCCGCAGCGGCTTTTCGCCCCGCAGCAGCGCATTGACCAGCTGGCTGACGATTTCAACCGGGGCGGTTTCGTTACCGTGAATACCGGCGGAGAGCACCAGCGCCTGATTTACCGGCTCGGTCGGCTCCAGAATCAGGATGCCGTGATATAACCATTGCCAGCGAAGATGGGCCGTTTCACCCCTGCGCTGATGCGGCGCCTCGCCGGAGAGCGTCTGCTGTAAAAAGTCCTGCATCGTTCCTCCTGTTCGCGATGAGCAGGTGGCGACCGCTGCCGCCACCGCCTTCACTGCTGAAATGCATACACATTTCCTAAGTCTAGCAGCTTCGTCAGCTCATCCAGCGCCTCGCGTCCCTCGCGCAGCAGCTGCGGGTCAACCAGGTCGGCCTGCGTCAGGCGGTCGCGATAGTGGCGATCCACCCACTCATTCAGCGTGGTGAAGAGCCGGTCGTTCATCAGTACCGCCGGATTGACCGCCTGCCGCTCCTCAGGCGTCAGCACGACGCGCAACCGCAGGCAGGCCGGGCCGCCGCCGTTGTACATGCTTTCCCGCAAGTCAAACACCTTCAGGGCTTTGAGTGGTGTATCCCCTTCGACCTGTTCACACAGGTAGCGCCAGACGCCCGTATGCTGGCGTGACTCCTCCGGCAGCACCAGCATCATGCTGCCGTCGGGATGGGTCAGAAGCTGACTGTTAAACAGATAGGTGTCCACCGCCTCTTTCACCGACACCCGGTGTTCCGGTACCTCCAGGGCCAAAAACCCTGGCACGCACGCCCGAAGCCGGGCCAGCAGTGCGGGCTGATCCACAAAGGCGTGCTGGTGACAGAAGAGCATCCGCTGGTTACTGACCGCAATGACGTCATTATGGAAGACGCCCTGATCGATCACCGCCGGGTTCTGCTGCGCAAACAGCACGCTGTCCGGTGAGAGCTGATGCAGCCGGGCGACCGCTTCGCTGGCCTCACGGGTCTGCCGGGCCGGATAACGCTGCGGCGCCTTGCCCTCATGGCTGCCGTCGCGTCCGTAGATGAACAGCTGAACGCCGCGCTCACCGTAGTCGCCGCCCAGCCGGTTGTGATTCGCCGCCCCCTCATCGCCAAACAGCGCCACCTGCGGCAACGCATCATGCACGCTGAAATGGCGGTCGTCGCGGAAAATGGACCGCAGCAGAGCAGCCGTTTCCGGCGCTTCTATCGCACGGTGAAACTTGTTGTTCAGGTTCGCCACGGTCAGATGAACCCGGCTATCGAGACTGTCGGCTGAGGGGGATACCGTAGCCGCATTGGCAACCCACATTGCCGAGGCCGAGCTGGCCGCAGAGAGCAGGCCCGGCGCGGTTTTTCCGGCCGCGGCCAGCACCTGCTCATCGCTGCCGCCAAAGCCAAGCTGGCGCAGTACCGCGATGTTCGGCCGCTCATGCGGCGGGATCACCCCCTGCACAAAGCCCATATCGGCCAGCGCTTTCATCTTCAGCAGCCCCTGCTTCGCCGCCAGACGGGGGTTGGATGGCTGGAGCTGATTGCGGGTCGAGGCTTCATTACCAAACGACAGCCCGGCATAGTGGTGAGTCAGCCCCACCAGCCCATCAAAGTTGGCTTCGGTGGCCTTCATGCGTCGCCTCCTGCCGAGAAATCCAGGCCCGGCGACAGCGTGGCGGGCAGCGTCAGATCCGGGCTCTCCAGCGAGGCCATTGGCCAGGCGCAGTAATCCGCCGCATACCAGGCGCTGGCGCGGTGGTTACCCGACGCGCCCACGCCGCCAAACGGCGCGGTACTGGCGGCCCCGGTCAGCGGTTTATTCCAGTTCACGATCCCGGCACGCGCCTCCAGCAGCAGCCGATCAAACTGCGCACGATCAGGCGAGATTAATCCGCAGGACAGCCCGTAGCGGGTCTGGTTTGCCAGCGCGATCGCCTCATCAAAGGTGTCATAGCGCACCACGCCCAGCAGTGGCCCAAAGACCTCTTCATCCGGAATGCCCTGAACGCCGGTTAAGTCGATGATGCCTGGCGTGAGAATGGCGTTGTGGCGATCCGGCCAGCGCATCGCCAGCAGCACGTTGCCGCCCGCCGCTACCCGCCGCTGCCACTCCGCCATAATCTTCTCTGCCGCGCCGGTGGAGATGACGCTGCCCATAAACGGCTGCGGCTCGGCGTTCCAGGCGGCCGGTTGCAGCCGCCCCGCGACCTCGGCCAGACGCTGCAGGAAGGCGTCACCCGCCGCACTCCGTTTCACCAGCAGACGGCGCGCGCAGGTGCAGCGCTGCCCGGCGGTAATAAAGGCGGACTGTAGCGTGATGTTAACTGCCGCATCGCGATCGGCCGGATCCTCCACAATCAGGGCGTTGTTGCCGCCCATCTCCAGCGCCAGCATCTTTTCAGGCTGACCGGCAAACTGGCGATGCAGCTGATAGCCGGTATGCGCGCTGCCGGTAAACAGCAGGCCGTCAATCGGGTCGCAGGTTGCGAGCGCCTGACCGGTTTCCCGTCCCCCCTGTAACAGCGCCAGCACGCCCGCAGGCAGGCCCGCGGCCAGCCAGAGTTCAGCGGTTTTTTCGGCCGTCAGCGGCGTGAGTTCGCTGGGTTTGAACACCACGCAGTTACCCGCCAGCAGCGCCGGGACGATATGACCATTAGGCAGATGGCCAGGGAAGTTATAGGGACCAAACACCGCCAGCACGCCGTGCGGACGATGCCGCAGCGAGCTTTCGCCTTCGTGCTGCTCACCGGTGCGGCTGTGATACGCCCTGACCGAGAAGCCGATTTTGTTGATCATCGCACCCACTTCGGTCAGCGCTTCCCAGCGCGGCTTGCCGGTTTCGCGGGCGATGGTTTCTGCCAATTCTGTTTTATGGGCGTCCAGCCCGGCCGCGAACTTTTCGATGATCGCCTGCCGCTCCGCCAGAGGCCGTCTGGCCCAGGCCGGAAAGGCGGCGCGGGCGGCCTCACAGGCGGCGCTGACCTGGGCGGCCGACGCCGCATGGCCCTGCCACAGCATCTCGCCGCTGACCGGATCCGCTTTCGTCATCAGCTCAGCGTCGCCGCTCAGCCACTCTCCCTTAATCAGGTGCGTCATGCTATTTTCTCCTCTTTGCAGAGCGTGACCACGCGCAGGCTGTCGCCCGGCTGGCAGTGCAGCGCCCGCATCTGTTCATCCGTCAGTAATACGCTGTCGCTGTCGGCCGTTGCGGCGATCAGCGCTACGCGGAACTGATGGTAATGCTGATTAGCCACCAGACAGAGCGGCGCATTGACCGGATTTTCACCGCGCCCGGCGCGGCGCAGACGGCTCTTGCGCACGGCGCGGATATGATCGATATCGCACTCCAGCGTCGGGCCGCCATCGAAGATATCGACGTAATTGAGGTAGCGGAAGCCTTCCGCCTCCAGCACCGCGCGGGCAGGCGCAGTCTGCGGATGAACCTGTCCGATGACCGCCTGCGCGCCCGGCGTCAGGTAATCAATGTAGAGCGGATGCTTCGGCATCAGCTCCGCGATAAAGGCTTTCTGGCCGGTGCCGCTCAGGAAATCGGCCTTGCTGAACTCCATTGAAAAGAAGCGGCTGCCGACGCTCTCCCAGAACGGCGAATGGCCATGCTCATCGCTGACGCCGCGCATCTCGGCCACAACCCGGTCGGTAAAGTGCTCACGGAAGCTGGCCATAAACAGGAAGCGGGACTTCGACAGCAGATAGCCGTTTTTACCGTCACGGTAGTCAGGGTCGAGAAAGAGCGTGCAAAGCTCACTGCTGCCGGTGTGATCGTTACTCAGCGACAGCGTAGGCAGCGCCGCATAGACATTCAGCTCTTTCGAGGCGTGAACCTGGGTGCCGACCCGGAAGTTATACCAGGGATCCTGCAGTCCGACCGCCACTTCAATGGCGCAGATGCCGATGGCGCGGTTATCTTCGCTGTCGGCCAGAACAAAAACGTAGCCCTGCTCAGCACGCGGCAGTGTGCCCTCCCAGGTCTGCAGCGACCGCTCGATACGCGCCTGTAACGTTGCGCTGTCGGCGGGCAGCGAGGTCAGCCCGCCCCCCGTTTTACCGGCCAGCGCCATCAGCTGGCTCAGGTCATCGCGTTCAACCGGACGGATGACCATCATGATGAGGATCCCCGCACCAGACGCTCACAGGTTTCCGCAAAGCGGGCCATGCCCAGCTTCACTTCCTGCTCGCTGATATTCAGCGCCGGAGCAAAGCGCACCACGTTAGCACCCGCGATCAGAACCATCACGCCCATTTCCGCGGCGGCAAGGTTGATCGCTTTTGCTTTACCGGCAAACTTGTCGCTCAGAACGGCGCCGATCAGCAGGCCAAGGCCGCGCACCTCTTTGAACAGATTCAGGCGCTGATTGATCTCGTTCAGTGCCGAGACAATCCACTGGTGGCGCTGGGTCACGCCCGCCATCACTTCTGGCTGGTTGATCAGCTCCATCACTTTCCCGGCCACCGCACCGGCCAGCGGGTTGCCGCCGTAGGTCGTGCCGTGTGTACCGACGCCCATGACGTTCGCCAGATCGTCGCGTGTCAGCATCGCACCAATCGGGAAGCCGCCGCCCAGCGCTTTGGCGCTGGTGAGCACATCCGGCGTGACGCCATAGTGCATGTAGGCATAGAGCGAACCGGTGCGGCCGACACCGCTCTGCACTTCATCAAAAATCAGCACGGCCTGATGTCTGTCGCAGAGTTCGCGCAGGCCGCGCAGGAATGCCGGATCGGCAGGCAGTACGCCGCCTTCACCCTGAATCGGCTCCACAATCACGGCGCAGGTCTGGTCATTGATCAGTTCGGCCGCCGCGGCCAGATCGTTGAACGGCGCATGCTGGATGTCGGGTGGCAGCGGTGCAAAATCTTTTGAATAGGCAGGCTGGCCGCCGGCTGACACGGTAAACAGGGTGCGGCCATGAAACGCGTTCTTAAACGCCACGATGCCACTCTTATGAGGACCAACCCGGTCGTGCGCCACTTTACGCGCCAGCTTCAGCGCCGCTTCGTTCGCTTCTGCACCGGAGTTGCAGAAAAAGACCCGGTCCGCAAAAGTGGCGTCGATTAGCTGTTTCGCCAGCCGGAGAATGGGTTCGTTGGTGTAACCATTACCGGTATGCCACAGACGCGTCGCCTGCTCCTGCAACGCCTGCTGTAACGCCGGATGCGCATGTCCCAACGCATTGACCGCAATGCCACCGGCAAAATCGATGTAATCTTTGCCGCTCTGATCCCAGACGGTTGAGCCCTCTGCGCGAACCGGTATAAAAGTCGCAGGCGCATAAACCGGCATCATCCATTGGTCGAAATCGTGACGTGAAACGTGCAGTGCCATAACCCATTCTCCTGCCTGGCTTTACCGGTCTGGTAAAGCTTTTGTTTTAAAATTGTTAAGGGATGTTGTAATGCTGTCCTACTGTAATTTGCACTTACCGTGCCAGCCAGAGAATTTGTGCATAAATCAAGAGGGATAACGTAATATCAATGAGTTACGCAGCGCCGTTATTCACTTAATTTGCATATATAGTGAATAATTGTCTTATCGCAGCGCCACGGCCGGTTTTTAAATAGCGGAATTATGCAAATACCGGATGAAATATCGCTTTTGTGATCGCTGATAAACTATCTCTCCAAAAAAACCCATTTTGCGCCCTGTTCTGGCGCGCTCTGCCTCGTAACGGTGCAGAAGCGATTGCACCCGCTGAGCAGACCGATCTCCATGATCCGGTGAGATTTAACAAAGCATTTTCATTTATTGCGGCACGCGTTGTTTAATTAAGAGACACTTTATGGCGTTTTTTTAAACAACGGCAGATTATTCCACCCGGATGAATGCGGACTATTTCCAGCGTGATTATTCTGACAGGAAGCGTTATTTAAAAATTGATGAACAGAAATTAATATGCAGGCTAATGGTTAGAGCTTAAGCCATAAATTTTTATTCCCCTGCCATAAATTAAATTTAATCAGGCTGGTGAATTCAGTGGTTTAAAAACAGACAATCCAGATTAACCTCCATTCCGTAAAATAATTTAACCAATTGAATTTAAATAACTATTTATTAGTAAACTAAAAAAACCAGTCAGAAGAAAATCTTATTACCTTTGCAGGCCATCGGCTTTATCTCGTCATTATCTGTACAGTGAATATAGACATCACATTTTGTTACGTATATTGCGCTTTGTAATTTTCCGGTTTTATGGCACTTTCGTTGCGCCCCTTTCAGGGGATAATAATAATGAATCAGGACAGGGTAATAATAAAATGATGAAGCGCACTTTACTGGCGGCTGTGATGCCGTTACTGCTCGGTCTCGCCTCCGCCCAGGCGGCAGAGATTTATAACAAGGATGGCAATAAGCTGGATCTGGTTGGCAAGATCAACGTCTCCCATCTCTTTTCTGACGATGTGAAAAATGACGGTGATACCTCTTCCTATTCCCGCCTGGGTTTCAAAGGTGAAACTAAAATCAACGATCAGCTGACCGGCTATGGCTTCTGGCAGTATCAGTACAGCCTCCGCAACTCCGAAGGCAGTGACGCGCAGACCGGCAACCGTACCCGTCTGGGCTATGCGGGCCTGAAGTTTGGCGAAGCGGGTTCACTGGACTACGGTCGCAACTACGGCCTGGTCTATGACGTGCTGAGCTACACCGATATGCTGCCATTCTTCGGCGGCGACTCCGGCTATACCGATGCCTTCCTCTCTGGCCGCTCGACCGGTGTACTGACCTGGCGTAACAGCGACTTCTTTGGTCTGGTGCAGGGCTTAAATCTGGCCGCGCAGTATCAGGGCAAAAACGATCGCAGCAGCAACACGGATGGTGTCCGTCGCTCCAACGGCGACGGCTTCGCCCTCTCCGCCTCTTACGACTTCGATTTCGGCCTGAGTTTTGCCGGCGCGTTCGCCAGCCTGGATCGCACCACCACGCAGAACACGGCCGCACGCGGTGAAGGCGAAAAAGCGCAGCACTGGGCGACCTCGGTGAAATATGATGCAAACCAGGTTTATCTGGCGGCGATGTACGGGGAAACCCTGAACGCCACGCCGATCACCGGCGGCTTCGCGAATAAAGCGCAGAACGTTGAAGCGGTAGCGCAGTATCAGTTCCTGAACGGTTTCCGTCCTTCGGTGGGCTACGTCTCGTCGAAAGGCAAAGAGATCGAGAATATCGGCGATGCTGACATCGTTAAATACACTGCGGTCGGCGCAACCTACTACTTCAACAAGAACATGTCGGTGTATGGTGAATACCGTATCAACCTGCTGAAAGAGAAAAACCCGCTCGGTCTGGCAACCGACGACATCACCGCGCTGGGCCTGATTTACCAGTTCTGATGTGAAACGGGGAGCCGGTTCGGATTACCGGGCCGGCCTGATGCAGGGTTCAGGCCGCAGGCGGCCTTTCGCCCGGTGACCTGACTAAGCTCACGGCCACCGACTCCTGCATCAGTTCCTCCATATTCGCGGAGGCCAGCAGCGTGGTGGCCTGCCCGGCAGGAACCGGACGACTGAAGAGATAGCCCTGACCGTAATCGCAGCCGCGCTTTCTCAGCCACCGCAGCGTGGCCACATCCTCAATTCCCTCAGCCGTGATCACCACATTCAGCCCCTGACAGAGCATCAGCAGCATCTCAACCACTTTTCGCTGCTCCACCCCGTTCACGATGCCCGCGACGAACGACTGGTCAATCTTGATCTTGGTGATGCCCAGCCCCAGCAGTGCGGAGAGATTCGAATAGCCCGTGCCGAAATCATCCAGCACCACCCCGATACCGTCACTCCTCAGCAGATGAATCGCCTGACGCGCATCGTCGGAGATGGCCATAACGTTCTGCTCGGTGATCTCCAGTTCGAGCATGACCGGCCCGGCGTGCTGCATGATGCGGGCAAGGCAGGTCGTCAGTGCCGGTCTCAGCAGCTGCTCCGGCGTGATGTTCAGCGACAGGCAGAGCCCGGCGGGCCAGGCTCGGGTCGCACTGACCGCATCCTGTAGCAGCGCCACGGTCAGGCTGTCCATCAGCCCCAGCCGCTCAACCACCGGCAGAAACTCCGCGGGAGAGACCGACTGGCCCGATGCGGTGATCCAGCGCGCCAGGATCTCGAAACCGGTGATGTTGCCGGTACGCAGCGACACCAGCGGCTGCAGAAAGGGAACGATGGCGTGACCGCTGACGGCGGCCACCACCTCCTGCTCCATCCTCTCCCGCTGGCGAAAGCGCTGCTCCATATCCGGCGAGAACTGCGCCAGATGCCGGGGCTTGTTACGCTTGGCTTCGTGCAGTGCCAGATCGGCCGCCCGGACCACATCGGCCTGAGCGGTGCAGGCTGAGCTGGCAATCCCCGCCGAGAGGCTGAGGCAGCTGTGCGGACCGGTGCGGATGGCGCTCGCGCGCTGGCAGAGCGTTTCGGCGGCCGCTGAGGCCTGTTCCGGCGTGGAATGGGCGGTAACGAGGGCAAACTCATCGCCACCGATGCGAAAAACCTCGCTCGCCGTGCCAGCGAAAACGGTCAGCAGACTGGCCAGCGCGATCAGCGTGGAATTGCCCTGCAGATGGCCGTTCAGATCGTTGATATTCTTAAAGTCATTGATGTCGAGCAGCGTCAGGGTATAGGGCGTACCGCCTGCGTCGAGCGCGGCGAGATGCGCACTGAACGATCGGCGGTTCATCACCCCCGTCAGGGCATCGGTGCCAGCCAGCCTGAGCGCGTTTTTTTTCGCGTTCAGCGTTTTGCGGATCAGACTGGCGATCAGCAGCGCCGGAATAATCATCGCCAGGAGGGCAAACATGGAAGAGGTCAGGATAAACCGCAGTCGCTCGCTGGTTTCAAAATTTGAGTCGTAGCCCAGGCCCAGCAGCCTGCAAAGCCACCCTTCAAGTCCGAACTCCCACAGCGTGGAGAGTAAAATAATGGTCGCAATATTCAGCACTGCGAGCCAGAAAAGTTTCAGGCGCATGCGTTCGTTCCCGGTGTAGAAAAGTGTCAGAATTCTGTTTTGATGATCAGTAAAACCGGGGTGTCTTTTTTTTATCGCGTGTCTGCTCAGTGGCCGACGATGATCACCCCTCCACGCACGCTGCGGTCATAAATCATGCGTTCTTACCCGTCCCGATGCGGCGCGCGTCATGCCGCTGTCAGCCGCTGACGGGTTACCGCATTCATCACGATGAATGTTCTATCGGCAGCGGCGGCCGGATTAACAGGTCCGTCTGATGAAATTTGTGCAGTGCGGCGGCTTTTCAGCGCGGAGGACGGCAATCGCTGTTGTCGGGCAGCGGCGATCCGCTAAAAGCAGCCCCGCATCACCGGCTGGGTAAAAGGCTGAAAACTGACGGAAAACCGAAGCGGCAATGCGGCCTGTACAGGCGGTGCGTGCGGGGTTGCCGCGGGTCAGGTTGACTTCAATTTAATTTGACTCAATACTGTCTGCTCTTTCTGCCGGGTTCACAGCTAAGGGCTTTCCCTTCCGCCGCGCTAGCGCCTGAAAGCCTTGTGTCTTATCTCTGTAAAGAGACACTGTTACCCTCATCCCGGCCCGGGAAATGCATACGACTTTACGGCCGAAAATGTCCGTCGTCTGGCTGTTCTGCCCCTGACTCAGTTGAGTAATGATATGAATAATGAAACCGTGGGGATCTCTGAGACGCCTTCCGCCGTTGCGGCACCGGAAACCATTGACCAGTTTCTCTGCTTTGCCCTCTATTCCGCCTCACACGCGATGACAAAACTCTATCAGTCACGGCTGAAGCCCCTGGGACTGACCTATCCGCAGTATCTGGTGCTGCTGGTGCTGTGGGAGAAAGATCGCCTGACGGTATCAGAGATCGGCGCCCGCGTCCGGCTCGACTCCGGCACGCTCAGTCAGCTGCTGAGACGGCTGGAGAGCGCCGGTATCCTCTGCCGCCAGCGCGACACCGGCAAGGATGAGCGCCGGGTGATCATCTCGCTGACGGATCAGGGCCACCAGCTCAAAGTCGCGGCGGCGGGTGTCCCGGCAGATATGGTCTCTGTCATGGACACCGCCTGCACTGAACTGGGTGAGCTGACGGCCCGGGTCGCTGTGCTGCGCGAAAAACTGCTCAGGGCGTTGCCATGAGCCTGGCGGATGACCTGACCGGACGGATCAGCCGGGCGAAAGCGCCTGAGGCGGATCTGATCAGAGGCTGTTCAGCGGAACCGTTGCCCAGGAGTTTCTTTTGAGTACCCATAAACCGGAAGATATGGATGATGTTCACGCCGTGGTTGGCCACGCCGTCTCCAGCCTGCTGCGGTCAGGCCAGACGGCAGGCATACAGGATATCATCACCTTTCTGAGAAATAAGGAAGCGCAGTCCGTCAATGGCCAGAGGGAGCTTTACGCCCGAGCCATTCACATTGTGAAAAGCCTGGTCAACTGACCCCGGCAGGCGGGCGGCCGTCGCGCGCCTGCTGAGTCGCCTGACGGGCCCCCTCCGGCGCGGTTACGCACTTCCGCACCGCCCCTTCTGCACCCCGCCCTGATTCTGTGCCTCTCCACGCTGTGCCCGCGGCTACAGGGCGGCGCCGGTGGGGGCCATCAGATCAAAACGATCGTTCTGCGGCGACGCATCCATCGCCATCGGTGGCTCCACCTTCAGCGTAATCCAGTTTGAGGTCACCCGCTGCTGCCTGCTGTCCTCCAGCGTCACCGACAGGCGATATTCGTTGCTGGCGTCCGGCGACGGATCCCACTGCGGCAGGATCACGCTCCAGCCCTGCGGATCGGTGTTATTGGCCGGTGGCGTCAGGCTCAGCGCCTGGGTGTCGCCCTGCCAGCTGACGGCTTTGATGGCGTTGCTGGCGCGCACCTGCAGCTTCAGCGGCAGGCTCTCGCCGCTGCTTAACTGCCAGGGCGGCGTCGCCAGGAAGACCGACAGGGTTTTGCGCTGGCGGAAGGCGAGCACCGGCGTCGTGTTGCGGGTAACGGTATCGTAGCGGCTGCCGCGCAGGGAGTGCGCTTCGGCGACGTTTGCGGCGTCGAGCTGACGGCTCAGCGCCACGCCAAACCGGTAGTTAAGTTTCAGCCCCAGCTGATCCTGGCTTTCACCGGCGCTGCTGGTTTTGTGGGTCGCCGAGAGCGTCACCAGCGGCACCGGCGTGTATGAGAGGCCGAACGACATGGCGGAAGGGTTGTGATAGCGGTTGCCGCTGTTAAACAGATCGACGTTCTCACCGAGGTACTGCTGATAGCTGACCGACACGCCCAGCTGACGATAGAAAGGCAGATAGCTCTGGCTGGTGATGTCATAGCCGCGCGCCATGCGCTGCTGCTGTGAGCTGCTGAGGTTTTTCCAGCCGGAAAGCGGCTGATAGTAGTTAGCCGAAAACCGCATCGCATCGCTCCAGGCCTCCGTGCCCACCGAAGCCCGCTGCAGACCACTGCTGAAAATCCGATCGACAAACCCGTTGTAGCCCAGCAGCCAGTTGCCGGCTTCCCAGCGCTGCCCCAGCCCCGCACTGCCGACCAGCCCGTTCTCCGTATCGTGCAGCCCCAGCTGGGAGAAGGTGAGCAGGCTGTTCTCATCGGCCAGGGCGCTGAAGAGATCCCCGCCGGTGCCGGTGAAATTTCCGTCCATGTCCACATTCAGATCCAGCTGCGCCGTGCCGTACGGGGAAAGCAGCGACTGCCCTTCGCTCTCGATGCGCCCGGCCACCTCATCGCGCAGATGATTAAACGCCCAGACCCCCGCCTGCTGGCCAAACGTCACATTGCTGTCGCTGTTGTTACTCGCCTCTCCGATGCTTTTGGCCACGGCGGCCAGCTTTTTGCTCCACTCTTCATCCTGATCGCTTACGCTGCCCAGCGTCGGTAGCGACGCACTGTAGCGTGCAGGATCATCGAAGGGCGTCTCTGACACCCGCGTTTCAGTCTGTATCGCTCTGACGCTCTGCGTGGCAGTCAGCGACAGCGCAATAAAAGCGTAAACCCCTGTTTTCCGTATCATGTCACCCGGCACATTGATCTGTTCGTAGCTGCGATAAAAAGTCAAAAACACTGACCATTACCTTAACATATTGTGACGGTGATGCAGGACAGGCGCGCCATTTTGTGCATATACCAGAAAAGTCTGGCAAAAAAAAAGCCTGCCCGCGGGCAGGCCTGCTGTGGATACGGCGGATCAGGAGAAGATTAACCCGCCATCCACGTTGATCGTCTGGCCGGTAATGTAGCGCGCGTCGTCAGAGGCCAGAAACGCGACCAGCCCGGCGACATCCTCCGGCTGACCGGCCCGTTTCAGCGGGATGTTCTTGACCCACTCCGCCATCAGTTCCCCTTTGCCATAGGTTTTCTCCTCGCTGCTGAGGATTTCGCCCCAGACGCGATCGTTGTAGTCCCACATCTCACTTTCAATGATGCCCGGACAGAAGGCATTGACCGTGATGTTCCACGGTGCCAGCTCCAGCGCCAGACTCTGGGTAATGCCGATCACCCCCATTTTGCTGGCGGCGTAGTGCGGCGTGTAGATAAAGCCCTGCCGCCCCTGACCGGAGGAGGTGTTAATCAGGCTGCCGCTGCGCTGCTGCACCATATACTTCGCCGCTTCACGGCAGCAGAGCCAGACGCCGGTGGTATTGACCGCCAGGATGCGCTCAAAATCGCTTTTCGGCATCGTGTCAAAGCGGTCGATGGTGATCACGCCAGCATTCTGTATCGACACGTCGATCCGGCCAAAGCGTGCAAAGGCCTGCTGATAGAGCTGCTGCACGGCGCTTTCGTCGGTGACATCGACCTGCAGGGCCAGTATCTCACTGCCATACGCCTGCCGGAGGTGATCGGCGGTGCTGAAGACCCGATCATCATTTGAAACCATCACCAGCTTTGCTCCGTCGCGGGCAAAGCGCGCCGCAATGCCGGCACCGATGCCCCGGCAGGCGCCGGTGATCACGACGGTTTTTTCAGGTTGTTCGTGGCTCATCATCGCTCCTGTTAACTGTGACGGACATCAGTGAGGGGAACCGCCTGCTGCTTTTTTTCATGGCGACGCAACAGCACCACTTTGCTTTGCAGCCGCTGCTGGAACTGGTCGATCACCACCGCCGTCACGATCACCAGACCTTTGATTACCATCTGCCAGAAATCGCTGACGCCCATCATCACCATGCCATCCGCCAGGAAGACGATAACGAACGCGCCGATGATCGAGCCGGAGACCCGGCCGCGGCCGCCCGCCAGCGCCGTGCCCCCCAGAACGGTGGCACCGATGGCGTCCATCTCAAACATGTTGCCGGTCATCGGGTGCGCGGTCTGAAGCTGAGAGGCCACCACCAGCCCGACCAGGCCAGCGCAGAGGCCGGAGAAGGCGTAAACAAAGATCTTCACCTTGATAATCGGCACGCCCGCCAGCCGCGCGGCGGACTCGTTGCCGCCGATGGCGTAGATATAGCGTCCCAGCGGGGTTTTGCGCGTCAGATAGAGACCAAGCAGCAGGAAGCCGAGCATCAGCCAGATCGGCAGGTAGACGCCCAGCACGGTGCCACTACCCAGCACCGAAAAACCGGTGTTGCCCAGCGCCGGCAGCCCGACCAGGTTGGCGTAGGTGCCGCCGTCGTTGAACAGCAGCGCCGCGCCGCGCGCCACATACATCATGCCCAGCGTACAGATAAAGGGGGCCACGCCCAGCCGGGTGATCACGGTGCCGTTAATCAGTCCCACCAGCACGCCAAAGATCGCCACCACCAGAATCACTTCGGGCACGTTGAGGAACAGTGTGTTGCCGCCCCAGAGCGGAATGCCGTTAGTCAGCAGCGCACCCGCGACCATGCCGCAGATACCGGCGACTGCGCCGACCGAAAGATCGATGCCGCCGGTCAGGATCACCAGCGTCATCCCAATCGCCAGCAGGCCGGTGATCGCCACATGCTGCGTCATAATCAGCAGGTTCGACGGCGTCAGAAAGTTCGGCACCATCACGCTGAAAAAGCCGACCACAATCAGCAACGCAATGAAGGTGCGCGCCTTGAGCAGATACATATAGAGCAGATATTGTTGATTCATGACATTCTCCGGCCAGCGTAGCGCCTGGCCCACCAGGCATAATGGTTGCAGACAGTCCGGGCAGGAACCGCGCACCGCACCCCGACGTACCGGCAGTACGTGAGGCGGGTGAGCACGGCCCTGCTGCAGACTGACAAATGAAACAGCCTCATGAGACAGGCTCTCAATCCTGCGGGGTTGATGCGGCGATCAGGTGTTCCCGCGTCACCGCCGCGCGGGGCAGATCGGCCGTAATCCGGCCATCCGCCATGACCAGAATGCGGTCCGCCAGCGCCATCACCTCATCCAGCTCGGAGGAGGAGAACATCACTGCCAGCCCCTGCTGCGCCAGATTCCCGATCAGGTGATAGACATCCGTTTTCGCGCCGACATCGATGCCGCGCGTCGGCTCATCCAGCAGAACCACCTGCGGCCCGGTCATCAGCGCCTTACCCAGCACCACCTTCTGCTGATTACCGCCGCTCAGCGACGTCACGGGCAGTTCGGGATCGCTGACCTTGATCGCCAGGTGACCAATCATTTCGCTGACCCGCTGCTGCTCCCGCCCCGGATGCAGTCGCCCCAGCGCCCGGCGAAACCCGCGCAGGCTGAAGTCGGAAAGCGTCATGTTGGCGGTGATCGACATCAGCTCAATCACCCCTTCGCCCTTGCGATCTTCAGGCACCAGCGCAAGCCCGCTTTTCAGGCGCTGCTGGAAATTACGTTTTGCCAGGTTGCTGCCCGCCAGCCGGACCTGCCCCGACTGACAGGGCATTAGCCCAATCAGCCCCTTGAACAGCTCGGTGCGTCCGGCCCCCAGCAGGCCATAGATGCCGATCACCTCACCTTTCCGCAGCGTGAAGGTGACATCGTTGAGTTTGTAGCCCCCGTTCTGGTGCAGCGCGGTGAGGCCCTCGACCTCCAGCACCGTTTCGCCCTGCGGCGCAGGCTGATAGTCGAACTGCTTTTTCTTGTCGCCCACCATCTGGGCGATGATCCACGGCACGCTGGCGTCGCGCACTTCGCGCTCGCTGATAAAGCGGCCGTCGCGAAAAATGGTGATGTGATCGCCAATCTCCATCAGCTCTTCCAGCCGGTGCGAGATGTAGATAATGGTGACCCCGCGCCGTTTCAGCTGGTCGATGACGCTGAACAGCACTTTGACTTCTGACTGACTCAGCGCGCTGGTGGGCTCATCCATAATCAGCACCCGCGTATCCTTCGACAGCGCCCGGGCGATCTCCACCAGTTGCTGATGACCGATACCCAGCTCGCCCAGCGGCGCATAGGGATCGACGTCCAGCTGCAGCCGCTCCAGCAGCGACTTCGCCAGCGCGTACTGATACTTTTCATTGATCACGCCGCGCTGAAAGAATTCGTTGGCGATAAAAATGTTGTCCATGACGTTCATGTTGGGAAACAGGTTCAGCTCCTGAAAAATAATGCTGATCCCATGCTTCTCGGCCTGATGGGTGGTGTTCAGCGACACCACCCTGCCATCCAGCAGGATCTCGCCGGACGAGGGTGTTTCCACCCCCGCCAGCATTTTCATCATGGTGGATTTCCCCGCGCCGTTCTCCCCGATCAGGACATTCACTTTGTTGCGGTAGACCCGGTAATTGACCTGATCCAGCGCCGTGACGCCGGGATAGAGACGCGACACGTTGCGCGTTTCGATGATCACATCACCGGATTGCTGCGGTTGAGAATTCTGCATCTGCCGCTCCTTATTGCCGGGTAATCGCGGCCGGGGTGATATCCGGCAGCTGCTGCGGAATGTCCCAGCTGCTGAACACGCCCGTGACCTTTACCTTATCGCCCACTTTTGGCGCGAACTGCTTCATCAGGCTGGAGGCGTGCTGGTTGATGGCTTTGCCATAATCACCAAACATGACCTGATCGTTGAAGTCCTGATAGCTCGCGCCCCGGTAGGCATCCCGCAGCGCGGTGCCACGAATGATCGGCCCGGTCTGAATAGTGACACTGTCACCTGATTCATCCTTCACGGTCATCTTTCCGCTGCGCGACGTGGTGTTGAGAGCCGTCACGTCGCCCTGCACTGAGACGCTGAACACGCAGGGATTTTCCGCCTGGCTGCGGTAGCCATACTGCTGACAGGCGGCGTCAAAATCTTTGGCAGACTTCAGCGACGTCATCAGCGTCGCCAGCGGCCGGGCTTCCGCCTGAATCTGCGGCACCAGCTTCTGTTGCCAGAGCTGGTCGATGTTAGCCATTTTCGGATTGGGGGGATTTTTCAGGTCGGCCAGCTCCTGCTGCGATACAATTTTGCAGCCGCTCAACAGCATGACCACCAGCGACAGCCAGACTCTTCGGGACATCTTCTTCTCCCTGGCGCCCGCTTACGCAGGCGCGACAGCGGTTAATTACGACTTATAGTTAAAGTCCTGTACGCCTTTGGCGTTTTCCGGGGTAATCAGAATGCCGCGGAACATCACACGCTGTTTTTCCGGCTTCACGCCCTTCTGAATGAAGTTATCGAGATCGGTCACCCCTTCGGCGGCAATCGCCTGCGCCTGCAACATGACCGTGGCTTTCAGCGTGCCCGCTTTAACCGCATCGCGCTCATCGTTGCTGCCATCAATGCCTACCACGATAACGTCATTGCGGCCGGCGGCTTTCAGCGCCGCAATCGCGCCCAGCGCTACCGGGCCATTGCCGCAGATTACCCCTTTCACGTCCGGATGCGCCTGCAGGATGCTGTCCATGATGCGCTTGCCGTCAATCAGGGTGCCTTTAGCATCCTGACGCGCTACGCTCTGCATGTCAGGGTACTGATCCAGTACCTGGTGGAACGATTTCGAGCGGGTCACACAGTTGTTGTCCGCAAGGTTACAGGCGAGTTCGGCGTATTTGCCCTTTTCGCCCATCTTCTCCACAAAGACGTTGGCCACATCGGAGCCTGCCTGGAAGTTGTTGTGGGTGATCTGCGCCAGCGCCACATCATCCACCGGGATTTCGCGGTTTATCAGCACCACCGGAATCCCGGCATCTTTCGCCTTCTTAATCGCCGCGACGCTGGCGGTGGAGTCGGCGTTGTCCAGCACGATACCCTGCACTTTCTTACCGATAGCCGCGTCGATCAGTTCACTCTGTTTCTTTACATCTTCACCGTGCGACAGCACCGTGGTTTTGTAGCCCAGCTCCTGCGCTTTGAGATTGGCGCCTTTGGCTTCAGAGGCGTAGTAGGGATTATCAAGGGAGTTAACCAGAATCATAATGGTGCCCTTTTCAGCGGCAAACGCCGCCTGAGACAGCAGACAGGCAGCCACGGCACTACACAGCAGGGTACGGTTTTTCATGATGTTCTCTCTTATCGTTATGGCAGGGTATCGGGTCCCGGGTGTTGAGTCGGCCTTACCAGATGGTAAAGCCACCGTCGATCATTAAATCCGCGCCGGTGATCATGTCGCTGCCGTTGCTGGCGAAAAACAGTACGGCGGCAGCGATCTCATCGGTGTAGGCAAAGCGACCCAGCGGGATCAGTTTTTTCATCTGCTCCCCCTTCTCGCCGCGCCAGGCCTTCTCGCCCATCGGTGTCAGTACGACGGTAGGCGACAGGGTATTCACGTTGATCCGGTGCGGCGCAAACTCTTTGGCCATCACTTTGGTCATGCCCAGCAGGCCCGCCTTGGCAGAGGTGTAAGCGACGTGGTTATCAATTGCGATAGAGGCCGCCTGCGAGGCGATATTGATGATTTTGCCGCCCGCGCCTGCCCGGATCATCAGCCGCGCCGCCGCCTGCGAACAGAGGAACGGGCCGGTGAGATTCACCGCAATCTGCTTCTGCCATTCGGCGAAGTCAGTCTCTACGACCGGCTGCAGCATCACGTAGCCGGCACAGTTCACCAGTATGTCGATCCGGCCATAGTGGGAAATCACCGCCTCGAATGCCGCCTCCACTGACGCGGGATCGGTGACGTCGCAGCAGATAAACTGCACCTGTCCGGCGTCGAATTCCGTCTGCAGGCTGGCGACCTTCTCCGCCTCAAACGGCGGATAGAGCAGTGCCAGACGCGCGCCCTTCTCCAGCAACATCCCATTCGTCGCCATGGCGATGCCGCCCAGCCCGCCGGTCACGACCGCCACTTTGTCGGCCAGATTCATTGCGGTATCCACGCCGTAGCGCAGGTTTACGTCATATTCACCACTCATCCCACTCTCTCCCTCAGATTTTTGCTGCCGCCAGTGATTCAATCATTTTCGAACAAAAATATATGCTATCGAAAAGAAACGTTGTGTGGGGCAGATCAAATTTCGACCATCTGCTTTCCTGCCCGGCTTATCTGGTTGAAAAGACGTGATCTGGCTTCCAGTAAGCAAATAAAGTCTGCCGCCTGCAATCAGAAAAGCGTGAGAGATTCAATAGCCTGACTGTTTTTTATTTTCGTTCGAAAATGAAAGCCCTCTCCGGCCATCTCGCATTCGCAAAAACGGCGCGTTAAACTCAGCTCCGTAGAGGTTATTTGCCCGACCCGACAGATGATTGGAAAAGGGAGCATTTCGATTGAAAAGCAAAAGTGAGCAGTTCGCTGATATGCAGCAACGCCGCGAGAAAATCCTGGAGATGATCCGTGAAGATGGCACGGTGACGGTCAAAGCGCTGACGGAAACCTTCGGGCTGACCGAAGCGACGTTACGCACTGACCTGCGTATGCTGCAAAAACAGGGCTTTGTGCAGCGCTACCACGGTGGTGCAACGCTGATGACGGGTAAGCAGAACACCGGCGCGATGCTGCTGGAGCGGCAGACGCATCTGGAAGAGAAAGAGGCGATTGGCCGACTGGCGGCGCAGCATATCGAAAATGGTGATACGGTGATTTTTGATTCCGGCACCACCACCACGGCGATCACGGATGCCATCAGCCATATCCGCCGCCTCTCTGTGGTCACGACGGCGGTCAATATCGCCCTGAAACTGGGCGGCGAGCCGGGGATCAATATCCTGCTGACCGGCGGCACCTTTAAATTCCCGACGCTTTCCACCTCCGGTGAAAAAGCCGCCAGCTTCTTCGAAAATGTGCTGGCCGAAAAACTCTTTCTGGCCACGGCCTGCATCTCACCGCGCCTGGGGCTGAGCTTTCCGAGTGAAACCGACATCAAGGTTAAACTGGCGATGATCAACTCCGCCAGCACGGTTTATGTGGTCGCGGACTCCAGCAAAATCGACAAGGTTTCCATGTTTGCGATGCCGTGTGACTGGAGCAACATCCACTACCTGATCACCGACAGCGGCATCAGTGCCGCACAGGTAAAAGCGTTTGAAGCACTGGGCGTGAAGGTGCTGGTGGCACCTCTGCCGCTGAAGCGGGCAATGTAGTAACCGGCGATCGGGGCGGAAGCGAAAACCGCACGCTCCCAGAGCCGCAACCGGCAAAACTCCGCATCGCCGCCACGCGGGCAGGAAAGCCCCGCCTGAAGAGCACAGCGTGCAAGCCAGGGATGACGAGCCCGATCCGCAGAGAGGCGGGACTCCTTGCGATCAGGCGGGTCTTTCCGGCACGACGCACCGCGCTTTCCGCGCTTTCCGCGCTCACCGCTCACTTACCCGCACGCCCCTAAACCCACAACCGGCTAAACTCCGCACCGCCGCCGAGCGGGCAGGAAAGGCCCGCCTGAAGAGCAAAGCGTGCGAGCCAGGGATGGCGAGCCCGATCCGCAGGGAGGCGGGACTCCTTTGCGATCGGGCGGGTCTTTCCGGCACGACGCACCGCGCTTTCCACGCACTTAACCGCGCTTCCCGCCCGCGCCTCAGCCATCCACCTCACCCCGCCATTAAAACGCCGTTAAAGCAAAAGACGTGCCGTTATCTGGAAAACAGGGGGCCAGAACAGGCGCGTAAATTCTGATTTTTATGAGATTCATAACTCAAATCGATAAAATTTTTCACCAGAAAGTTATTAGAAAATCTTAATAGTTTCCAATTGAATCCATTGCATGTCAGAATGCATAACACTGTTGAGAACAAGTTTGTCCCTGCGATCATTCAGTTCGCTTTAACTATCGCATTCGCTGGCGCTTTTCTTACCCCGAAACCCGCCGCCAAAGTGCCCGCTATCACGCATTCACAACAGGTGCAATGGTTTGAATTCTCAAAAGTCTTAGGTAGACTAATCGCGTTACTATCCTGATGTAATCTGACCTTTTTCTTTTACAGAATTTCGGCACGATGCGGCGCGATAAACAGCGTCTCCTGCATCGGGCCTGGCAATATGCAGATACTTTGATGAGATCACGAGGAACATGGTGAAAAAGAGTCTTGCGTTAACGCTGCTGGCGGTGCTTACCCTGGCAGGCTGTAAGGCCCCGCCGCCGCCCGTTACAGATGATACGCTGGTCACCAGCGAAATTAACGGCGTCAAACTGGTCCATCGACACGCTGTCGCGGCACCGACGGAATTCGAACCGGTCAACCAGACCTGGCGCGCACTCTATGGCGCCTCCGTCATGACCTCGCCTGACTACGGCGGCAAAGTCGTCCGCTATCTCGAAACGGGTAAACCTTTTGAAGTATTAGGTAACGTCGAACACAACTGGCTGGCGATTGCTGACCAGGCCGATGGCCCGTTGATTGGTTATGTTCCGTTAAAAGCGGGCGTGGAAAGCAGCCGCTACGATGCCACCCTGCAGAGCGATCGCCCCCGACCGCGCAAAGCGAAACAAGTCTGTGTCGCCGTGGGCGGCGCCAGCAAAGCCTGTCGGACGAACGATACCGCGACCTGGATCTTAGACTGATTATGAAATCCGGCGCATATTGCCCGCAGCACTGTCCCGGTCTGCGGGTACAGGGATTTGCCATTGGCTGGAAGATCACGAATTAATGACTGTGGAATCTCCGGCGCGTGAAGCGCCTCCCTCAGGCAATGAGAATCTCTTACTGCAGGCTGCCGCGCCACTGCTGAACGCGGTGGTGCAGATTCGTCAGGCAGCCACGCATGACGACCCTGCAGGGCTGCGCCAGTCGCTGATTGATGAAATCCGCCAGTTTGAACAACGCTGCAAACAGGCCGGGCTGCCGTTTGAAATGATTATCGGCGCACGTTACTGCATCTGTAGCGCGCTGGATGAAGCGGCGGCACAAACCCCCTGGGGCACGCGTGGCGTCTGGTCAGGCAACGGCATGCTGGTCACCTTTCACAACGAAAGCTGGGGCGGCGAAAAATTCTTCCAGCTGCTCTCACGCATTTCACAAAGCCCGCAACAGCACCTCTGGCTGCTGGAGGTGGTGCAGTACTGCCTGCTGCTGGGCTATGAAGGCCGTTATCGTGGCAGTGAAAATGGCCGCATCCAGTGCGAAGGCATCCGCAAACGCCTTAAAACCCTGATCGATGAGACACGCGCCCAGCGCCAGACGCCACAGCCGCCGCTGGTGGAGGTACATCCGCTGGTCAGCACCCTCGCCCGCCCGATGGTGCCGCTGTGGGCCTGTGCCATGCTGGTTGCGCTGATCGGCTGCCTGATTTACAGCGGCCTCAACTGGCGGCTCGGCAACGCAGCCGAACCGCTGCTGCGCACGCTCTATCAGATGCCGCTGCCGCAGATCACCGCTGGCCGCCGTCCCTCTTCTCCGCAGGCGCTGCTCGACCTGCGCCAGCGCCTGAACGACGTCATTGCCGCCGGACAGCTCGAAGTCAGCGATGGCGCCTTCGGCAGCAAAGTGATCATCCCGGCCGACAAACTCTTTGCCGAACAGGGCACGGTCATCAATCCGGTGGGCCGCGCGCTTATCGCCCGCGTCTCCGCCGCGATGAAAGATGTCAAAGGCACCATTCTGGTCTCGGTCTTCACGGACGATCACCCGGTGGATAACAGCCGCTTTGCCTCCAGCTACGAATTCTCCTTTGCCCGCGCCCGCGCCATCACCCAGTTGCTCCAGCTGCAACTGGCTGACGGCCATACGGTGCGATCCGAAGGCCGTGGCGACAGCGATCCGCTCCTGCCCAACGACAGCAGCGAAAACCGTACCCGCAACCGCCGCGTTGAGATCACCCTGTTTGCCGCGCCTGAAACGCTCAGTAATCATCAAGGAGCACAATAAATGCGCGCTTCCCTTCGCCTGCTGCTGACACATCGCCTGCTGTGGAGCTTTATTGGCGTCACGGCGCTGAGCTGCCTGGTCTGGATGCTCGGGCCATTCTGGTCATGGGGCGAATCGCGCCCGCTGGAGTCGGTACTGCCGCGCCAGCTCACCGTCGGCGCACTCTACTTTCTCTGGATCCTGTTCCAGCTGATTCCGTCACTTTATCGCGCCTGGTTCAACAGCCGCCTGCTGACGCAGCTTGAGGTCAGCGGCAATGACGACCCGGCAGAACGTCAGATCACGGCAGAGCGGCTCAATCAGCGCTTCAGCGAAGCGGTGTTGCAGCTCAAACGGACCCAGTTTGGCCGTCGGCACAGCGGCAGCCTCCTCTCACGCGTTAACGCCAGCTACCTCTATCAGCTGCCCTGGTATCTGGTCATGGGCGCGCCGGGTGCCGGTAAAACGACCGCCCTGTTTAACGCCGGTCTCGACTTCCCGCTGACCGACACGCTGGGGAAAACCGCCGTTCGTGGCGTCGGCGGCACCCGCAACTGCGACTGGTGGTTTACGGACAGCGCGGTGCTGATCGATACCGCCGGTCGCTATGCGCTGCAGGAGAGCCAGCGCGTGCGCGATGCGGCGGAGTGGCACACCTTCATCAACCTGCTTAAACGCTACCGCACCCGCCAGCCGATCAACGGCGTCATCATGACCATCAGCGTGGCCGACCTGCTGAGTGACTCGGCCGAGGCGCGCTTCGCCCAGGCCAGCGCGCTGCGTGAACGCATGGCGGAACTCCATCAGCAGACCGGCATCCACTTCCCGGTGTATGTGATGGTGACCAAAACCGACCTGCTCAAAGGCTTTATGAGCTACTTCGGCGCGATTGATAAGGCGCGGCGTGACGCAATCTGGGGCTTCACCTTCAACCGGGAACCGGCGAAGCCGCACAAAGATGACTGGCATCGCCACTTTGGTCAGCAGTTCCAGCGGCTGGAACAGCAGCTGCAGGAGCAACTGGCGGAGCAGATGACGCAGGAGCGCGACCTCAACGAGCGCGCCGAGTGCTTCCTCTTCCCGCAGGAGTTCGCCTCGCTGCGTCCGCTGCTGAACGAATACCTGGATATCGTCTTCTCCGATCATCAGGATGCCGTCGCCTGGAGCCCGCGTGGCCTCTTCTTCACCAGCGGCACCCAGGAAGGTCTGCCGTTTGATCGGGTCATGGGTGAACTGAGCCGCAAGCTGCAACTCCGCCAGGCGGGCGAACACTCAATCGCCGCCTGGGACAGCGTAAACCGCAACAGCCCCATCCCCGGCAACAAGGGTCAGAGCTTCTTTATCCGCGATCTGCTGAGCAACCTGATATTCAGGGAGAGCGGCCTGGCGGGCAGCAACCGTCGCTGGGAGTACCGTAACCAGCTCTTCCACTGGATAGGCTATGGCGTGCTGGCCGGGGCGCTGCTGATCGCCTCCGGCCTCTGGAGCCTCAGCTACTATCAGAACCAGCACTATCTGCAGCAGGTCGCCGCGCGCATACCGGCTATCCGCACGCAGAGTCAGCAGGTGATTCATCAGCCTGCTGATAATATTTTTGATCTGCTACCCTTTCTGAATAACCTGGTGAAGCTGCCGCTGTCGGAACGTTTTTCTCTCGATAATCCGCCGCTTACTATGCGGGCTGGCTTATATCGCGGCAGCCAGGTCAGCGATGCTGCCTGGGTGCTTTATCAAAATGCGCTTAAGTCTCTGCTGCTGCCGCGGGTTGCTCAGCAGATTACAAACATCCTGCGCAACGATCCGGGCGATGATAATGCCTACAGCCGCAATGCGCTGCGCGCTTATCAGATGCTCTATCAGCCGCGAAATTATGATGGCGAATTTTTGCGGGCCTGGCTGCTGCAGAATCTGCAGCGAAGCCTGCCCGACTCGGTCAGCGCCCGCGATCTGCAACAGCTCGACTGGCATCTCAGCCAGCTGCTGGATCAGCAGATACAGTCGTCGCCTTATGCGCGGGATAATGCCCTGATGATGCGCAAGCTGGCTGAGAATCTGAACATCGCGGGTCAGTCCGGCGCGGTGCTGGCCGTGACGCCAGCCCATACGGCGGCGCAGCCGACCCCGCATAGCGAGTCATGGTGAGGTGAATATGGCGGCTTACACGGCCCCCGGCTGGTATGGCAAGCTGCCGTCGACCGGTGACTTTCTGCATCGCCGGCTGAGCGAACAGCAGATCGGCCCGTGGAACCACTGGTTCCAGCAGGGATTGATGCACTGGCATCAGCAGGCCTGGTCCTTCAGCGCGAACTTTCTTCACGCGCCGGTGTGGAACTTTGTTCTGCCGGTGACCGCGACCCGGCCGCAGATACAGATGGGCTGCCTGCTGCCCTCGTGCGACCGCGTGGGCCGCGCCTGGCCGCTGCTGGCCCTGCACAGTTTTTCGCTGGCGCAGTGGCATCCTGCTCAGCTGACCATCTCCGGCGACTGGTTTCAGGATCTGGGTGCGACGCTGTTGCAGGCGGTGCAGACGCCGCTGAACGGTGAGCAGCTGGAACAGCAGATTCAGGCCCTGCCGCCGCTGATGGTGCCCGCACGCAAGCCGTCCGAGATCATGGATGTGATTGGTTTTCAGGATCTGCCCTGTACGCTGAGCTGGCGTGAAGTGGCTGAACGTTTCGATCCACAGCAGCATATGAGCTACTGGTGGAGTAACCGCAGTGATGGCTTTGTCCATGCGACCCACAAGCATAGCGGCAACCTCACGGCGCAACTGTTTTCGTTACTGTTTAACCCGGCTGCGGGTTCACAGCCGGGGCGTAATGGCCTCTATCCTCCGATGTTCGAGTGAGGCCGGATGCGTTTGCCGTCTAATCTGGGATAACTCATGCAATTTACCATTGTGCAATGCACTACGGATGTTCCGGTCAGAAGCGTCGCGTTTCAGCCCCCTGGCGGCACCATTGGCCGCAGTCAGGACAACGATCTGGTGCTGCCGGATGAGACACGCGCGATCTCGCGGCTGCAGGCGCTGGTTCACCTGTCGCATGACGGCGAGTGTCGCCTGACTAATCAGGGCAGCGTCACGCCGGTGGAACACAACGGCCTGACGCTGGGGCGCGGGATGCAGGTGCTGCTGAAGCATGGCGATGCGCTGCGGATCGGCGACTACGCCCTGGAAGTACGCGATCCCGCCTGCCAGAACGCGCAGAGCGATCCGCTGGCGCTGTTTGCCGGTAACAGCGCCGAACCGGCTAATCCGCTGGGCATTCACGAACATCACGAGGTCGAGCCGTCGCTGCTGGTCAGCGAGACGCCCCCCTCGCGCCATGAGCGCCATACCGACGCCAGGCTGGCGATTGATCCGCAGGCCAGTGAGCCGCGCCGGGCGCTGACGGCGCAGCCGGTGGACCAGGATCGGCTCATTGCGGCCCTGCTGGATGGCATGGGGCTGAGCAACGGTCACGCCACGCCGGTGGATGAAGAGCAGATGCGCATCACCGGCCGGATGTTAAGCCTCTTTTCACAGGGCACCGTGGCGCTGCTCTCGTCGCGATCCATCCTCAAACGCGGCGTGAAAGCGGACATGACGATGATCCTGAACGAGGCGAATAACCCGTTCAAGATCCTGCCCTCCGGCAAAACCGTGCTGATGCAGATGTATCAGAGCCAGATGCCTGGCTTTATGCCGCCGGAACAGGCGGTACGCGATGCGCTGGTGGACCTGCAGGCCCACCAGCTGGGAATGATTGCCGGAATCCGCGCCATTATTGCGGCGATGCTGCAATCCTTTAATCCGCAGCGGCTGGAGGAGCAGGCGCGCGCCGATGGCGTGGTGTCGAAACTGCCCTTCTCCACCGTGAAAAAAGCGGCGATGTGGGACTACTTCATCCGTAACTATCAGCGAACGGCCGGCGAGATCGAAGACGATTTCCACACGCTGTTTGGCGAAGCCTTTCTTCATGCCTATGACATGGAGGTCAATCAGTATAAAGACTCTCAGACGCGGGTAGATGAAACATGAAGATCGTTTTTGCCAGCCGCTGCCAGCAGGGGCTGCGTGATGAGAATCAGGATCGTACAGGCGCCGGACTGGATGAGCGTAAAGCCTGCTTCGTGGTCTGCGACGGCGTCGCGGGGCTGCCCGGCGGCGAGAGGGCTGCGCAGCTGGTGCGTGACACGCTGATGAGTCAGCTCCAGGCGTGCGACGACTTCACGCCGGAACGCACCCATCAGGCGATTGAACATTGCCGCGTCGTGCTGCACGAGGAGCAGGGTAAAAATCCGAAATATTCGCGTATGAGCACCACGCTGGCGGCCCTGTTTATCGACCGCGAAAAACAGCGCGCATGGTGGGCGCATGCCGGTGATAGCCGGGTTTATCACTTCCGGCGTGGCGTGCTGCATGAGGTCACCCGCGACCACAGCCTGGCGCAGCAGCTGAAAGAAGCGGGCTATGAAAATACCGGCATTAACAGTAATTTACTTTATAATGCGCTCGGCGCTGAGCCGCCTCGCTTAGTGAGCTTCTCGCAGGAGATTGCGCTGGAAGATGGCGATGCCTTTCTGGTCTGCACCGATGGTTTCTGGCTGAACCTGTCCAGCGGTGAAATGGAGCAGGCGCTGCGCATGGTCAATGCCTGCGAAGAGTGGCTGGCCCTGATGGAACAGGCGGTCAGCCGCACGGTAAAAAAAGACAATCTCAGCGCCCTGGCGGTCTGGATTGGTGAGCCGGAAGAGGCCACCCTGCTCTATTCACTGGCTGATTCGGCGCGCTTCCTGCCGCCTCGATTTTGATTCCAAGGATCCTTATGAAACTGTGGTTGCCCGGCATCATGACTCTGCTGATTGCCTTTCACGCCCAGGCTGAAAATTATCGTGTCGTCTACTCCCCCAGCCTGGCGCTGGAGGTCTACATCGACAACGTGGTGAGCAAAGCGCCTGATGACTGGTGTAAAGAGACGCTGCCGCTGCGCATCGTCTCCGGCAAAAGCAAGGATTCATCGGTGCTGACCACCTTTTTGCCCCGTGTCGGCACGCTGCTGGCGAATCAGTGCGGCCTGCTCGATGAGCTGCCCTGGCAGATGACCAATAAAGAGGGCGGCGTACTGGCCAGCGGCAGCGCCAGCAAACTGCAGAACTGGCGGCCTATCGTGATGGCCGATGCTACCGCCAGCGCCAGCGCAGCGAATGCCGCGCCGCTCGATCTGTCGCGGCCTGCGGACAGCACGCCGCTGCAACATTTTGATCTCCCCAGCGGCTGCCATTTCCGCACCGCCTGGGATGAACATGCCCACACCCTGTTTATTCCGGACGTCAGCAAGCAGCAGTGTTCGCCGGATGGCTGGGCTGAGGGTAAAAGTGAGCTGATGCTGGCGACCCCGGAACAGAGCACGCCGGTGGCTGTGACCTTCTATCAGGGCTATCCCATCGCCAACCTGAACATTCCGGACAGTCAACTGGAGGTCATCGCCGCGAATAACCAGCGTATGATCGTCAGACGCGCAGACGCGGCTGACAGCTGGCTGGTCCTGCCCTTTGATACCCGGCAACACGTCTGGCGCTTCAACGGTGCCCTGTTGATCAAAATGGATAAGAATGCTGCGCAGCAGGATGCTGACGCTGTGAAATCACGAGTCGATACGTTGCGCAGTCAGTGGGCGCCCTACTTCATGCCACAGCAAAAAGTGAATGTGTTACTTATCGACACCCTGCACGCGGATCTGGCCGATCCCGCTATCGGTGCCTGGCGTAACATCAATTAATTACCGCGCAGCCTGGCGAGCAGGCCGTGTACAGAGAGTTCACTATGTCGGCAAATGATAATCCGAAAACCGTTCCGAATGCCCTGCCTGACGGATACCGTTTTAACGAGTTTGAGATCAAAGAAGTGATTGGCGGCGGCGGCTTTGGCATCGTCTATCGTGCCTGGGATCACCAGCTCGAACGCACGATTGCCATCAAGGAGTATATGCCGGTTTCGCTGGCGGTCCGTGCCGCTGACCTGACGCTGGAGCTGCGCGGTGAGCGTTTCCAGAAGCTGTTTAATGCCGGACTGAACAGTTTTATTCAGGAAGCCCGTCTGCTGGCCCGCTTTAATCATCCCGGCCTGCTGCATGTGCTGCGCTTCTGGGAGCAGAATGGCACCGCCTATATGGGTACGCTCTATTACAGCGGGATGACGCTGAAAGAGTGGCAGCTCACCAGCCCGGCGTCGATCCCGGAAGCCTGGATCCGTCGCCTGCTGCCGCCCCTGCTGGGCGCAATCAGCACCATCCACCAGGCGGGCTATCTGCATCGCGATATCTCTCTCGATAATATCCAGATTCAGGAGAACCAGCTGCCGGTGCTGCTCGATTTCGGCTCGGCGCGCAAGGAAATTGGCAACCTCTCCGACGAAACGGAAATCATGCTCAAACCCGGTTTTGCGCCGATTGAGCAGTACAGCGAAGAGGGTGAGGTGGAACAGGGGCCGTGGACCGACATCTACGCCCTGGGCGCGGTGCTGCATAGCCTGATCACCGGCAATCCTCCGCCGGTCAGCGTGGTGCGCTGCATTGAGGATAACTATCAGCCGCTGACAGAACGCCAGCCAGAGGGCTATTCCCTGCCGCTGCTGCATGCCATCGACTGCGCGCTGGCGATGAAACCCGGCGATCGCCCGCAGACAATTGACGCCTTTGCCGCGCTCACCGATCTGCCCGTCAGCGACGTCGAGGCGGTAGTGAACAGTTTCCCGGTGCCTGGCGAGCCGACCGTGCTGCCGGTTGAGGAGCCTGCAGAGGTGACCGCGCCGGTGGTGATGGCGATGAATCCGGCTTCTGCGTCGGCCGAACCGGTGACGCCGCGCGCGGTGCGGCGGCTGTCGCCGGGCTTACTGGCCCTGGCGGCCGTGGCGGTACTGGCGGTGGGCGTCACCGTCTGGCTGACTAACCGCCCGGCTGCCGCACCGGAGCAGGTGAATGCCCGCCCGGCGGCGGCGCAGACGCCGGCAGCCGCGCCCCAGGCGGCGGCCGTGCCAGCGGCGCTGGCCACCGTCTACCTTAAACTTGCCAGCGGCGAGAGCGTGGTGCTGAACGGACAGCCGGTCGAGCTCAAACCCGGCAGCAGCGGCTTTGCGGCACTGAACCTGGCGGCGGGACAGTATAAGATCGATGTCAGCAACGGCAGCCAGACGCACACCCAGTCCCTGACGATCGACAAGCCCGGCACCTGGCTGATTAATCCGGGTAACTGATTGCCGGAACGAAAAAGGGCGCGACCCGGTCGCGCCCTGCTGCTCTGAACCTGCTCAGGCCTGCTTTGGCCAGGCCTGCTGCAGCGTCCGCACCTGCTGCGCCAGACGGCTCAGACTCTCCTCCTGCATACCGCGCCGGGTCAGCTCCTCCTCCAGCGCAAACAGATACTGCGCGTTTGTGCCGAGCGGGCCGCTGGCCGCCGCGATCAGTGGCGCTATCGCCTCCGGGCAGGCGTCCGATTCATAGAGCGGATGGCGCGGGTCCATAATAAAGGTCAGCGCCGTCACGCTGCGGCCATCTTCCAGCTGCAGCGCACACCACGTCGGCAGATAGCAGCCGGTGATCATTTCGCGTTTCCACAGCAGCATCAGTTCTTCCTGCAGCCGCGCCTCCGGCAGACGGAACGCCAGACCCGTGGTGCGTCCGCCCTGCTTCAGCGCCAGCATCCGGCCAGGGTGCGCGGCGGTGCCGCGGCCGGCAATCAGCCGCAGGCAGAACGCGCGGTGCCAGCCCTCCAGCGCGCCAGAGGCCACCTCATCCGCCTCGAAAATCGGATTCCACATCAGCGAGCCGTAACCAAAGATCCATACCGGGCTGTGATCGGGACGACAGGCCAGGGTGGCTGCCAGTGAGGCCGCACGCTGCTCGCAACTCCAGAGCAGCGTCTCTTCGATATCCCCGAACGACGTTTTACAATCCGCTTTTAATAGAAATTCCCGGGTAAGCAATGCGACCTCCTCAACTCCAACAGCGTCCTGCGAAAAGCTCCTGTAACATGATCGCCAAAACGGCACAGCGTTTTGTTCATTAATCGACAGTAATCTATTTACGCGCGGGGTTTCAAGCGTGATTCCGGTCGCAGGTTAAAAAAAACCAGATAATCCTGATAGCGCAGACGTAAAAAAGGGCCAGATATGCCTGGCCCTTTAGGGTTTTGCGGCTAGCGGCCGATTAGGTTTTGCGGTGCCACTTATCATCGTCCCCTTTTTCATACTCTTTTTTCACGGCGGACCAGGCTACCTTGTGGGCCACCTCCTCCCGGGAGTCGTCGCCGCGACGATCCTCCGCCTCTTTGTACTGGTCCCAGGCACTGTTAAAGGCCTGCTGATAGATATCCTGAGCGTGGGCGGGCAGAACGTGCTGAACGCTGTCGGGTAACTCACTGCGGTTTGAGTAAGGCATATCGGCTCCTGTGTCATGGATTCCTGCTAAGCCTGGCGCAGGCCCGGCAGATTGCAAACCCCGATTTATCGTCACTTAAGCAGAAAAATGCGCTTTAGCCCGGACAACTCACTATCAGAACGGGTTTTCTGCGGGGTTTAATGGCGGATTGTTGAGAAAGGCAAAGTGGTTCTCTGCTGATTATCCTTGCAATAATTGAGATAACATCAGGTTAATCCCGCTTTATCCTGTTATGCTGCTTAAGTAAAAAGTAGTAAATTTCTCCCGTCCGGGGCGGTGAAAAGTTAAACTGCGGACTACCCTGAAACTGATTATATTTTTAACAGCAGCATCCGCTGTGTCCGGATAATCATTAACCAGAGAGGATGGTGAATGCCTTCACATGAAAAAACACGTCACAAGGAGTTCTCGCTGATACTCCCCATTATCACGCTGGGGATACTCTATTTCTTTGGTGCTGACACCTCATTCCCTGTCGTGGTCGGCATCAACATCGTGGCGCTGATTGCCATTCTGAGCAGCGCATTCAGCGTCGTGCGCCACGCAGATGTCCTGGCGCACCGGCTTGGCGAACCCTACGGCTCCCTGATCCTGAGCCTCTCCGTCGTGATTCTGGAAGTGAGTCTGATCTCGGCGCTGATGGCGACCGGTGACGCCGCGCCCGGCCTGATGCGCGACACCCTCTATTCGATCGTGATGATTGTAACCGGCGGGCTGGTAGGCTTTGCGCTGCTGCTGGGCGGTAATAAATTTGCGACGCAGTACGTGAATCTGGCGGGCGTAAAACAGTATCTGATTGCGATCTTCCCGCTGGCGATTCTGGTGCTGGTGTTTCCGAATGCGCTGCCGGGCGGCAACTTCTCCATCACGCAGGCGCTGCTGATTGCCGCCATTTCTGCGGCGATGTATGGCGTCTTCCTGCTGATCCAGACCAAAACCCATCAGAGCCTGTTTGTTTACGAGCATGAAGATGAGAGTGATGACGGCGACCCGCATCATGGCAAGCCTTCCGCGCACAGCAGCGTCTGGCACACCGTCTGGCTGATCGTTCACCTGATTGCGGTCATAACCGTGACCAAAATGAATGCCAATACGCTGGAAAGCCTGCTGACCGAGATGAATGCCCCGGCGCAGTTTACCGGCTTCCTGGTCGCGCTGCTGATCCTCTCACCAGAGGGTCTGGGGGCGATCAAGGCCGTGCTGATGAATCAGGTGCAGCGTGCGATGAACCTCTTCTTCGGTTCGGTGCTGGCGACCATCTCGCTCACCGTTCCGGCGGTGACCATCATCGCGACCCTGACCGGACAGGAGCTTATCTTCGGGCTGGAGCCGCCGCAGATGGTGATTATGATGGCGTCGCTCATCCTCTGTCAGATCTCCTTCTCCACCGGACGCACCAATGTGCTGAACGGTGCCGCGCATCTGGCGCTGTTCATTGGTTATCTGATGACCATCATGCTCTAGAGCCCGCCGGCCACAGACGAAAAAAAAGAGCGATTTCTCGCTCTTTTTTTTACCGCAGCGTTTACTTGCTGGTATCGAGTTCCGGGAAGCGCTTGACCAGATCGTCAATCGCTTTCATCTGCACCAGGAACGGCTCCAGCTTATCCAGCGGCAGCGCGGACGGGCCGTCGCACAGGGCGTGGTCCGGGTCCGGATGCGCTTCGATAAACAGGCCAGCGATGCCAACGGCCATACCGGCACGCGCCAGCTCAGCCACCTGCGCACGACGACCGCCTGAGGCCGCGCCAAAGGGATCGCGGGTCTGCAGCGCGTGGGTCACATCGAAGATCACCGGGCTGTTTTTGGTGACTTTCTTCATCACGTTGAAGCCGAGCATATCGACAACCAGATTGTCGTAACCGAAGTTGCTGCCGCGGTCGCACAGGATCACTTTCTCGTTGCCGCCTTCAGCGAACTTGTCCACGATGTTACCCATCTGGCCAGGGCTGACGAACTGCGGCTTCTTGACGTTGATGACCGCGCCGGTTTTCGCCATCGCTTCCACCAGATCGGTCTGACGCGCCAGGAAGGCGGGCAGTTGGATCACATCCACCACCTCAGAAACCGGCTGCGCCTGCGCAGCTTCGTGTACGTCGGTGATAATTTTTACGCCGAAGGTCTGCTTCAGCTCCTGGAAAATCTTCATCCCCTCTTCCAGGCCCGGGCCACGGTAAGAGTGAATCGAGGAGCGGTTCGCCTTGTCAAAAGAGGCTTTGAAAACGTAAGGAATACCGAGTTTAGTGGTGACGGTGACGTAGTGTTCGCAGATGCGCATCGCCAGGTCGCGCGACTCCAGCACGTTCATTCCGCCAAACAGCACAAATGGCAGATCGTTTGCTACGTTGATCTCGCCAATACTCACGACTTTCTGTGTCATGCCCTTTCCTTTTCTGGGGGTCCGCTTAGTGCAGCGTGACCTGTTTTTGTTCGATTGCGTGAATCTGAACTTTGATCATTTCGCTGACCGGGTCTTCAGGACACTGCTCAACGAAGTAGTTTAAATCATTCAGGGCGATATGCTCGCACTCCAGCTGCGCGTAGATCAAACCGCGATCGCGGATTTCGTAGGGATCGTCAGGATCGATGCGCAGCAGCACCTGACTGACGTTCAGCGCCAGCTCCATCTTCTTCTCTTCCATCAGCGCCGCTTTCAGCGTGTCGAGCATTTTACGCATCACGGTGACGGTTTTGGCTTCGTCGAGATCGTCGTCATACAGGCGCGCCGTCGGGCTGATGTTGCCCTTGAGCCACACTTCCAGCGTGTGCCGGTCGAGCGTTTCGCCATTGAACGGGTTAATCATCCACTTATCGCCATCGATCCAGTCGGCGCGCAGAATCAGCTGCGTCGGGAAGATCACCGGCATCAGCGGCAGATCCAGCTCGGCAGCGATGTGCAGCAGGATAACGCCGAGTGACACCGCGGTGCCCTGCCGGGTCTTCAGCACATTGTCGATCCAGAGCGCATCCGAGAGGTTGTAGACGCCGCTGGCGCCGCCAAAGCCCCACTGACGATAAAACAGCTCCAGCAGCTTTTCGAGCTGCAGGTCGGCATCTTCGGTATGGCTGACGTAGTCACGGGCTTCGGCCACTAATGCCGCAAGTTGTGCTTCCACCGACAGCGCCGGGAAATCGGCCCGGATGGCAAGCGTGGCGCCAATTACCGCTTCACACAGCGGTATCTGGCTGAAATCTAATTCTTCGGTCGAGGTCATGCTATCCCCATAACGGCATTTTGGTCAGCGCCAGCGTAATAATGGTCACCAGAGCGATTAACGCGATCAGAAAAGCGATCCATCGGGTGCGATCAGTACGTGGACGGCGACGCAATGCCACAAATCCTAAGGCGATGTAGATGATAACCGCTAAAAGCTTCTCCGTCAGCCAGCTTCCTTGCGGTGTGAAGGGATAGAAGTGCGTTATCAGCACCAGCAGAACGCCGGTCACCAGCAGCAGCGTGTCGTTGGCGTGCGGCAGAATGCGCACCCAGCGGCGGGTCAGCATCGCCGACCCCTGTCGCAGCCAGTAAAAACGCAGCAGGAACAGCGTCACGGTGATCCACACCGTCGCCAGGTGCAGATTTTTGATCAGGGGATAAAAGGCGGCCATTATGAATCCTTTTCAGCGCGCGTTAACAGGCGAAACTGACCCAGGGTCACGCGCGGATTGCCGCCGTAATCCTGAACGGTTTCCACGGCGGTATAACCGGCCTGGCGCATCAGCGCAGCCACTGCCTCGCCCTGCTGCCAGCCATGTTCCAGCAGCAGCCAGCCATCCGGCAGCAGCCATTCGGGCGCCTGTTCGATAAGTGTGCGCAGATCCGCCAGTCCCGCCTCCTCCGCCACCAGTGCGCTGCGCGGTTCAAACCGCACATCGCCCTGCTCCAGATGAACATCGCTGGCGTCAATATAGGGGGGGTTACTGACAATGAGGGTAAACCGCTGCGGCGGCAGCGCCTGGAACCAGTGGCTGAGCAGGAAGCGGGTGTTGCGCAGGCTGAGATGCTGCGCGTTGCTCGCGGCCAGCGCTACCGCGGCGGGGATCCGGTCAACGCCGGTCACCTCACAGTCGGGCCGCTCGCTGGCCAGCGCCAGCGCAATCGCACCGGTGCCGGTGCCCATATCCAGAATGGTCGCCGGGGTTGCGGGCAGATGGCGCAGCGCCTCTTCCACCAGCAGCTCGGTATCGGGACGCGGGATCAGCGTGGCGTCATTGACCCGCAGAGGCAGCGACCAGAACTCGCGCTCGCCCACCAGATGCGCCACCGGCTCACCGCGGGCGCGACGCGCCAGCAGGCTCTCCAGCTGCGCGAGCTGCGCGGGACTGAGCACCGTTTCATCAAAGGCGATTAACCAGCTGCGGGATTTGCCGGTCACGAAGCCTAACAGGATCTCAGCGTCACGCTTAGGGCTGTCACCGCCGCAGAGCGTGGCGACAGCCTGTTTCAGCCAGTGACGAATATCCATCAATCCTGACCAGCCAGCGCCGCCAGCTGATCCGCCTGGTACTCCTGCACGATCGGCTCAATCAGGCTGTCGATCCTGCCTTCCATCACCTCGTCCAGACGGTAGATGGTCAGGTTGATGCGGTGATCGGTGACGCGACCCTGCGGGAAGTTATAGGTGCGGATACGGTCGGAACGGTCACCGCTGCCTAACAGGTTGCGGCGGGTGCTGGCTTCGGCGGCCTGACGACGGGCCATCTCTGCGGCGTGGATACGCGACCCCAGTACCGCCAGCGCTTTGGCTTTGTTTTTATGCTGGGAACGTTCGTCCTGACACTCCACCACGATGCCGGTTGGCAGGTGGGTAATACGGATCGCAGAATCGGTGGTGTTAACGTGCTGACCGCCTGCGCCGGATGAGCGGAAGGTATCGATTTTCAGATCCCCGGCGTTAATCTCCGGCAGTTCCGCTTCCGGAATTTCTGGCATCACGGCGACGGTACAGGCGGAGGTGTGGATACGGCCCTGAGATTCAGTTTCCGGCACGCGCTGCACGCGGTGTCCGCCCGACTCAAACTTCATGCGGCCATAGGCACCGTCACCGGTAATACGGGCAATCACCTCTTTGTAGCCACCGTGCTCGCCTTCGTTGGCGCTGACGATCTCTACGCGCCAGCGACGCGCTTCCGCGTAGCGGCTGTACATGCGGAACAGATCGCCGGCAAAAATGGCGGCTTCATCGCCGCCGGTGCCGGCGCGCACTTCGACAAAACAGGCGCGCTCATCATCGGGATCTTTCGGCAGCAGCAGAACCTGCAATTGTTGCTCGAGCGCGTCGCTCTTCTCGCGCGCTTCCTGTAACTCTTCCTGCGCCATGTCGCGCATTTCCGGGTCATCCAGCATCTGCTGCGCGGTGTCGATATCGTCCTGCACCTGCTGCCAGTCGCGGAAACAACGGCTCACGTCGGTCAGCTGCGCATATTCGCGTGACAGCGCACGGAAACGCTCCTGATCGGCGATCACGCCAGCATCGCCCAGCATCGCTTCCACTTCTTCGTGGCGCTCCTGCAGCGCTTCCAGTTTGGCAACTATAGAGGTTTTCATTTAAATGTGGGATTCCCGTAACAGGTGGCGACAGCGGTGTGCCTAATCGAGACCCAGGCTGTCGCGTAAAATCTGCAGGCGTTCATTATCGCCGTCGCGGGCGGCCTGCTGAAGTGATTTGGTTGGAGCATGGATTAAACGGTTGGTCAGCTTGTGCGCCAGTTCCTGCATGATTTTCTGCGGATCGCCGCCCTGTTGCAGGGCCTGCAGCGCACGGCCTTCCAGCTCAGCACGGATCTCATCCGCCTGAGAACGGTATTCCCGGATGGTATTGACCGCACCCTGCGAGCGCAGCCACGCCATAAATTCACTGCTTTCCTGCACGACGATGTTTTCGGCCTGCACCGCCGCCGCTTTACGCTGCGCCAGGTTCTGCTCGATGATCGCCTGCAGATCGTCCACGCTGTAGAGATAGGCGTTAGGCAGGTCGCCCACTTCCGGCTCCACATCGCGCGGTACGGCAATATCCACCAGCAGCATCGGTTTGTTGCGTCGCGCTTTCAGGGCGCGCTCCATCATCCCTTTACCGATAATCGGTAACGGACTGGAGGTGGAGGAGATAATAATGTCGGCTTCGGCCAGGCGGGCGTCGATCTCCGCCAGCGTGATCACCTCAGCGCCCACTTCCGACGCCAGCGTTTCGGCGCGTTCGCGGGTCCGGTTGGCGATGATGAGGTTTTTGACCTGATGTTCACGCAGGTGACGCGCCACCAGCTCAATGGTCTCGCCCGCGCCCACCAGCAGGACGTTGACCGACGAGAGAGATTCAAAGATCTGGCGCGCCAGGGTACAGGCGGCAAACGCCACCGACACCGCATTGGCCCCGATATCGGTTTCCGTGCGGACGCGCTTGGCGACCGAGAAAGTTTTCTGGAACATGCGTTCCAGCTCGCTGCTCAGCGCCTGACCGCGTGAGGAGTCCGCAAAGGCTTTCTTGACCTGACCCAGGATCTGCGGTTCGCCGAGCACCAGTGAGTCGAGCCCGCTGGCGACGCGCATCAGGTGGCTGACAGCCTCGTTATCCTGATGCCAGTAGAGGCTGTTACGCACATCCTCTTCATTCAGCTGATGATAATTGCACAACCAGCTCACCAGACGCGCCTGCAAATCGGCCTGCTGCTCTACACTCAGGTAGAGCTCGGTCCGGTTACAGGTGGACAGCACCACGCCGCTCTGCACCATTGGCTGTGATAACAGGCTGTTTAATGCCTGCTCAAGCGTCTCCGGCCCGAACGAAACACGTTCGCGCAGAGCAATGGGGGCGGTCTTGTGGTTGATTCCGAGAGCGAGCAGCGTCATGGTAGTTTTGGTTGGGATGTCCCAATAATGTCAGGGTTTTGTGATGCGCATTCTACAAGATGCGGCAGATCAAGAAAAGCCATACAAAGGCTATGACTGTAATAAGATTAACCCGATCAACCGCAATTTGCTGCATAACAGCATTGACGGTTAAAACCAGGGCGGTTAGCGTTATCCGTTACGATTAATCAATGTGTCCGAGGAGATGACCACTTGATGCTTACTTCACCACGCAATCTGTTGCGCCTTTTGCCCCTTGCCAGCGTTCTGCTGGCGGCCTGTAGCGTCAACAAACCGCAAGGTCCCGGCCCCAGCGTCACCGCGCCACAGTGGCAACAGCATCAGCAGGCGGTCTCAAAGGTCACGCATTATCAGACGCGCGGCGCCTTTGCCTACCTCTCCGACAGGCAGAAGGTCTACGCCCGCTTCAACTGGCAGCAGACCGCGCCCGATCGCTATCGCCTCTTGCTGACCAACCCGCTCGGCAGCACCGAACTGCAGCTGGATGCGCAGGGCTCCGTGGTGCAGATCGTCGATAACAAGGGCAAGCGCTACGTCAGCAACGATGCGCAGAAGATGATCTCCCAGCTCACCGGCATGAATATCCCGCTGGCGAACCTGCGTCAGTGGATGATGGGTCTGCCGGGTGACGCCACCGACTATCAGCTTAACGAAAACTATCAGCTGCGCAGCCTGAACTACAGCCGCGACGGTCAGAGCTGGCAGGTTTCCATCGCCGGTTACGACAGCAAAGTTACCCCGCCGCTGCCCTCCAGCCTGGAGCTGAAAGAGGGTGACCAGCGCATCAAACTGCGTATGGACGGCTGGACCGTTCAATGATCACCCACTGGCCCGCTCCGGCGAAACTGAATCTTTTTCTCTACATCACCGGCCGTCGTCCCGACGGCTATCACAACCTGCAGACGCTGTTTCAGTTCCTCGATTATGGCGACCGGTTGCAGATCACCGTTGATGACAGCGATGCCATTACGCTGTTAACGCCGCTGCCGGGCGTCGCGGATGCCGACAACCTGATTGTGCGTGCCGCGCAGCGACTGAAACAGGCGGCGCAGGCCAGAAACAGCCTGCCCGCGCGCGCGGGTGCGCAGATTGCCATCGAAAAGCAGCTGCCGATGGGCGGCGGGCTGGGCGGCGGCTCGTCGGATGCGGCTACCGTGCTGGTCGCGCTGAATCATCTGTGGCAGACCGGCTTTACGCCGGATGAGCTGGCGGCCATCGGCGTCACGCTGGGCGCGGATGTGCCGGTGTTTGTGCAGGGCTTCGCGGCCTTTGCGCAGGGCGTCGGCGAAGAGCTGCAGCCCGCCAGGCCGGAAGAGAAATGGTATCTCGTCGCCCATCCGGGCGTGCACATCAGCACCCCGCAGGTCTTTAACGATCCTGAACTGACACGGGATACGCCATCGCGCAGTTTATCGACGCTTTTAGCCTTACCCTTCACCAATGATTGTGAAGCAGTGGTAAGAAAACGTTTTCGTGAGGTTGATGAGCTTGTTTCCTGGCTGCTAGAATACGCGCCGTCACGCCTGACTGGCACAGGCGCTTGTGTGTTTGCTGAATTTGACACCGAGTCTGCTGCCCGCCAGGTGCTGGAGCTTGCCCCGCAGGGGGTGCGCGGATTTGTAGCTCGGGGCGTTAACGTTTCGCCGCTACAGCGTACCCTGCAGGGCGATTAGCGAAAGCGTGACAGTGTCACCACGTTCCGGACACTGCACCTTTCGCATCAACACACCCGTGTGAACGCTCATGATTGTACGCGCCGGTTACAATCATGCCGTTCATTCTCTGGACGCAAAGCCTGAGGTTCTTCTCGTGCCTGATATGAAGCTATTTGCTGGTAACGCCACCCCGGAACTAGCACAACGTATTGCCAACCGCCTTTACACCAGTCTGGGAGACGCCGCTGTCGGTCGTTTCAGTGATGGTGAAGTGAGCGTACAGATCAACGAAAATGTACGCGGTGGTGATATTTTCATCATCCAGTCCACCTGTGCTCCCACCAACGATAATCTGATGGAACTGGTTGTGATGGTCGACGCACTGCGTCGTGCTTCTGCTGGTCGTATTACCGCAGTCATCCCCTACTTTGGCTATGCCCGTCAGGATCGCCGCGTGCGCTCCGCGCGTGTGCCTATCACCGCTAAGGTAGTGGCAGACTTCCTTTCCAGCGTCGGAGTTGACCGTGTTCTTACGGTTGACCTGCACGCCGAGCAGATCCAGGGCTTCTTCGACGTCCCGGTTGATAACGTATTTGGCAGCCCGATCCTGCTGGAAGATATGATGCAGATCGGTCTGGAAAACCCGATTGTTGTTTCTCCCGATATTGG
>Ga0308161_1000556_pt1 | contig 57040 bp, 48 predicted proteins | sample PhyFR2_FD_201034 | JGI IMG/M metagenome (GOLD analysis project Ga0308161, IMG submission 201034) | Phyllosphere microbial communities from UC Gill Tract Community Farm, Albany, California, United States - DLSLF.R2 | ecosystem: Host-associated > Plants > Phyllosphere > Unclassified | place: USA...
CGTAGTGCCGGGCTCTGCCCGGCAACCTTGAATCACGCAGCCGGGCAGAGCCCGGCTCTACCGCGCATGGCCGAACACCAGTTCGATCACGAACTGGCTGCCGAAGAACGCCAGCAGCAGCAGCGCCATCGCGGTCAGCGTCCAGTGCACCGCCTTTGCACCGCGCCAGCCGTAGCGGCGGCGGCCGATCAGCAGCGTGCCGAACACGATCCACGACAGCACGCTGAGCACGGTCTTGTGCACCAGCTTCTGGGCCAGCAGGTCATCGACGAACAGCACGCCGGTGACCAGGGTCAGGGTGAGCAGCGCGAAGCCGACCGTGATCACCCGGAACAGCAGGGCTTCCAGGTCGGCCAGCGGCGGCAGGGCCCGCAGCCAGGGGCGGAAGTCGCGGCGGCGCAGCGCGCGTTCCTGCAGCCACAGCATGATCGCCAGCAGCGCGGCCACGCTCAGGGTGGCGTAGGCCAGCAGCGCCACCCACGCGTGCGTGGCCAACTGCCAGCCCAGCGGCTTGCTCGGCTCATGGCCATACCCGTGGTAGATGCACAGCACCGCCGCGGCCATCGGGAACACCAGCACGCCCAGCGCGGCCATGCGCCCGCGCGCAGCCACCAGCGAGGTCAGCCAGGCCATGCCCAGGCCCACCAGCGACAGCGCGGCGAAGAAGTGCATGTCCGGGCCGCCGGTGGTGCGCATCGCCACCAGCACGTGGTAGCCGCCGTGCAGCAGCATCGCCGGCAGCGCCGGCCACAGCCAGGCGGGTGAGCGGATCGCGTCATCGCGGCTGACGGCGCGCACCAGCAGGGCGGTGGCGGTCAGGTACAGCAGGGTCGCGATGAGAACGATTGTCATCGTGGCAGTTTCGCATACCCCCGGGGTGCTGGCGATGCCTGCGGCCACGGGGCGCAGGTGCGGTCCGGGGTGCTTGGCGGACCCGCTATACTGTGCGTCTCTCTGTCTTTCGTTCTGAACAGGTTGCCTCCATGTTCGAGTCCCTGACCCAGCGCCTCTCCGGCACCATCGAGCGGCTGCGTGGCCGCGGTCGCCTCACCGAGGAAAACATCCGCGAGGCCACCCGCGAAGTGCGCATCGCGCTGCTTGAGGCCGACGTCGCCCTGCCGGTCGTGCAGGCGCTGGTCGAGCGCATCAAGGTGCGCGCCGTCGGCCAGGAAGTGCTCAAGTCGCTGACCCCCGGCCAGGCGCTGATCAAGGTCGTGCGCGACGAGCTGACCACGGTCATGGGCTCGGCGGCGTCGGACCTCAACCTCAACGTGCCGGCCCCGGCGATCATTTTGATGGCCGGCCTGCAGGGTGCGGGCAAGACCACCACGGTGGCCAAGCTTGCCAAGCACCTGAAGGAAAAGCGCAAGAAAAAGGTGATGGTGGTGTCGGCCGACGTCTACCGTCCGGCCGCGATCGAGCAGCTCAAGACCCTGGCCGACCAGGTGGGCGTGCTGTTCTTTGCCTCCAGTGCCGACCAGAAGCCCGAAGCGATCGTGCGCGCGGCCATCGATGACGCACGCAAGTCGTTCGCCGATGTGCTGATCGTCGATACCGCCGGCCGCCTGGCCATCGACGACGCCATGATGGCCGAGATCAAGGCGCTGCACGCGGCGGTCAACCCGGCTGAAACCCTGTTCGTGGTCGACGCCATGACCGGCCAGGACGCGGCCAACACCGCCAAGGCCTTCGGCGAAGCGCTGCCGCTGACCGGCGTGGTGCTGACCAAGCCGATCAAGTTCGTCGGCGTCAGCGAAAAGCCCGACGGCCTGGACGTGTTCCACCCCGACCGTATCGCCAGCCGCATCCTGGACATGGGCGACGTGCTGTCGCTGGTGGAGCAGGTCGAGCAGCAGGTCGACAAGGACAAGGCCCAGAAGCTGGCCGAAAAGGTCGCCAAGGGCAAGAAGTTCGACCTCAACGACATGCGCGACCAGCTCGAGCAGATGCAGAACATGGGCGGCATCGGCGGCCTGATGGACAAGCTGCCGGGCCTGGGCAACATTCCCGAGCACCTCAAGCCGCAGGTCAGCCAGGGCAAGGAAGTGCCGCGCATGATCGCCATCATCAACTCGATGACCAAGAAGGAACGCCGCAACCCGGGCCTGCTCAACGGCTCGCGCCGTGCACGCATCGCGCGCGGTTCCGGCCTCACCCCGGCCGACGTCAACACGCTCATGAAGCAGTTCCAGCAGATGGAAAAGATGATGAGCAAGATGGCCGGCGGCGGCATGAAGGGCATGATGCGCAGCATGAAGGGCATGATGGGGGCCATGGGCGGCCGCGGCGGCCTGCCGTTCCGCTGAGTGCCCTGTGCGCGGTCGGCCTTCGGGCCCCCGCGCAGCCTCTGTTCCATTGTAGTGTCCGCACGCGTCACCGGCCTGCGCCGGTGCCCCTTGCCAGTGTCCTGGCCGGGTGATTGACTAGCCCGCTGTTGAATCTCTCAAAGGAATGCCCGTGAACAAGTCGATCGTGGTGGTGGCGCTGGTCCTGGCGCTGGCCGCCTGCAAGGACGACACGTCGATGTCGCAGAAGGCAGGCAGTGCGATCAGCGGCACCGCCGCCGATTTCGTCGCCGGCCTGGGCGAGGGCGTGGACAAGCGCATGAGCGTGACGCTGCAGACCGACCCCGGCCTGGCCGCGCGCGGCCTGACCGTGACCCAGGGCAAGAGCCGTGGCATGGGCTCCAAGGACGCGGCGGTGTACGTGGTGGCCGACAAGCCGTTCAAGGGCAAGCTGGTGGCACGCGCGCTGGATGCCGAGGGCACCGAGATCGGCCGGGCCGTGGTCGAAGAAGAATTCGCCGCCGACGACGCGCGCTATGTGACCTTCACTTTCAACGAAGAAATGGACAGCCAGCTGGTCCGCACCTACGCGGTGTCGGCGCGCTGAATCCTGCCGGGGTGCATGCCGGGCAGGGCGGTGCGGCGTATGCTGGCCGGGTCTGACCCTACAGGTGCGCCGCGCGTGAGTCTTTCGCCGATCCTCGAACGCGCCGACAGTTTCTGTCGGCGTTTTGCCTTGCAGGCCCCGATCCTGCTCGCCCCGATGGCCGGCGCCTGCCCGGTGCCACTGTCGGCCGCGCTGGCCACCGCCGGCAGCATGGGCGCGATGGGCGCGGTGTTGTCCCAGCCGCAGGACATCGTGGCGTGGATGGACGATTTCCGCGCGCAGTCCAACGGCCCGGCCCAGGTCAATGTGTGGGTGCCTGATGCGCCGCCGCAGCGCGATGCCGAGGCCGAAGCGGCCACGCGCGCCTTCCTGGCGCAGTGGGGGCCGGAGGTGCCGGCCAGCGCCGCCGATGCTGGCCCGGCCGATTTCGATGCGCAGTTCGATGCGCTGATCGCCGCGCGTCCGGCGGTGGCCTCGACCATCATGGGCGTGTTGAGCGACACGCAGGTGCAGCGTCTGCAGGACGCCGGCATCGCCTGGTTCGCGTGCGCCACCACCTTGTCCGAAGCGCTGGCCGCGCAGGCGGAGGGGGCCGATGCAGTGGTGGCGCAGGGTTTTGAAGCGGGTGGGCACCGTGGTGCCTTCGACCCCGACGCGGCCGAGCGCCAGCTGGTGGGGCTGTTCGCCCTGCTGCCGCGCCTGGCCGACCGCCTGCAGGTGCCGGTAATCGCCGCCGGCGGCATTGCCGATGGGCGCGGCGTTGCTGCCGCATTGCTGCTCGGTGCCAGCGCGGTGCAGGTAGGCACCGCCTTCCTGCGCACCCCCGAATGCGCGATCGACCCGGCTTGGTCGCAGGCACTCGCCGCGGCCGAACCCGAAGACACCTGGCCGACGCGGGCATTCAGTGGCCGGCTTGGTCGCGGGCTGGCCACCGCCTACGTGCGCGCCGCCGCCGGTCCTGACGCGCCGCCGCCGCGGCCGTATCCGGTGCAGCGCGGGCTCAGTGCATCGATGCGCGCGCAGGCCAACCGCGAGCACCGCATCGATGCCATGCAGGCCTGGGCCGGGCAATCGGCCTGGATGGCACCGGCGCGCCCAGCCACCGAGGTGCTGCAGCAGATATGGTCCGACGCGCGGGCGCTGCTGGAATGACGCTCTACTGCAACGGCCAGCGCGCCAGCGTCGAGGATCTTGCCGGCGCGTTGACCAACTACGGCCACTTCACCTCGCTGCAGGTGCGCGGTGGCGCGGTGCAGGGTCTGGACCTGCACCTGCGGCGGTTGCAACAGGGCACCGAAGCCTTGTTCGGCACCACGCTGGAGGCGGCGCAGGTGCAGGCCTGGATGCAGCACGCGCTGCACGCCGAAGAGATGCGCGATGCCGCGTTACGGGTGACGGTGTTCTCGCGTGCGTTCGATTTCCGCCAGCCGATGCGCCCGGTCGCGGTGGATGTGCTGGTGGCGGTCGCGCCGCCGGTGACGATGCCGGCTACGGCGCGGCGCGTGCGTTCGGTGGTGTACCAGCGCGAGCTGCCGCACCTCAAGCACGTAGGCACCTTCGCGCTGTTCGAACAGCGTCGGCGGGCGGCGCAGGACGGGTTCGATGATGCGCTGTTTGTCACCGACGACGGGGAGGTCAGCGAGGGAAGTACCTGGAACATCGCCTTCCTGCAGGGCGACCAGGTCGTGTGGCCGCAGGCGCCGGCCCTGCGCGGTACCCACGAGCGGCTGCTGCAGGCCGGGTTCGCACCGGCGCAGCAGCAGGTGCGCCCGGTGGCGCTGGCCGAACTGGACCGGTTCAGCGGGGCCATCGCCTGCAATTCGGCCGGGGTCTGGCCGATAGAAGCCATCGACGGGGTGGCCTTCACCCGGTCCGAGATGTTCTGCCAATGGGCGCGGGGCAGCCTGGAGGCCGCCCCCTGGCAGCCTCTGGGGGCCATCAGTAGCGCAGGTTAGCGCGCTATTCAGCTTGACCGGTCTTCACAGGCTTGGAATGGCGGCAGGCCGCCGCTATAATCGCCGGCTTACCGCGCCATCCTGGCGACTGGGCAATTGAGGAAACAACACCATGGTCAAGATTCGACTGACCCGCGGCGGCGCCAAGAAGCGTCCCTTCTACCACATCATCGTGACCGACTCGCGCAGCGCCCGTGATGGCCGCAACATCGAACGCGTCGGTTACTACAACCCGGTGGCCCAGGGTGCGGAATCCCGCATCGTGCTGGACCTGCCGCTGGTCGACAAGTGGGTTGCCAACGGCGCCCAGATGACCGACAAGGTTCGCAACCTGTACAAGGAAGCGACCAAGGCCCAGGCCTCGGCGGCCTGATCCTGACGGGCCGCGCCTGCCGCGGCCCATTCGGTCTATTCAGATGAAAGATACCGAGCGCCGGATCCTGCTGGGCAGGATTGTCGGCGCTTTTGGTGTGCGAGGCGAGATCAAGCTCGAGTCCTGGACCGAGCCGCGTACCGCCATCTTCAACTATCAGCCCTGGATCCTGCGTACGCCCGCCGGCCAGGAGAGCACCCTGACCGGGGCGCGCGGACGTCAGTCCGGCAAGCATCTGGTCGCGGTGTTTCCGGGCATCACCGACCGCGATGTGGTCGAGTCGATGTACGGAACCGAAGTCTATGTATCGCGCAGCGCGCTGCCGCCGCCGAAGGCCGACGAGTATTACTGGGTCGACCTCGAAGGCTTGCAGGTGCGTACCGTTGACGGCGTCGAACTGGGGCGGGCGTCGCACCTGTTCTCGACCGGCTCCAACGATGTGCTGGTGGTGCAGGGCGATCGTGAGCGGATGATTCCGTTCGTGCAGCCCGAATTCGTTGTCTCGGTGGATTTCGAGGCCAACCTGATCGTGGTCGATTGGGATCCGGAGTTCTGATCCGGTGAGAATCGACGTCATCACGTTGTTCCCCGAGTTCATGGCACAGTCGGCCGCGCTGGGCGTGGTCGGCCGTGCCGCCGAGCGCGGCCTGCTCGACCTGCATGGCTGGAATCCGCGGGACTATGCCGAAGGCAATTACCGCCGGGTGGACGACCGTCCGTTCGGCGGCGGCCCCGGCATGGTCATGCTGATCGAGCCGCTGCGCGCCTGCCTGGCCGCGGCCAAGGCGGCCGACCCGGCGCCTGCGCCGGTGATCTACCTCAGCCCGCAGGGCGCGCCGCTGACCCAGGCCAAGGTGCGTGAACTGGCCGCGTTGCCGCGCATGATCCTACTGTGCGGGCGTTATGAAGGCATCGATGAGCGCTTCCTCGATGCGGAGGTCAGCGAGGAAATCTCGATCGGCGATTACGTCCTGTCCGGCGGTGAGCTGGGCGCGGCGGTGATCGTCGATGCTGTGACCCGGTTGCAGGAAGGCGCCCTGGGCGATGCCGAATCGGCCGCCCAGGACAGTTTCGAAGGCCCGCAGGGGCTGCTGGACTGCCCGCATTTCAGCCACCCTGCCCAGCATGAATGGGGCACTGTCCCGGACGTGCTGCGCTCGGGCAACCATGCCGCCATCGAGCGCTGGCGCCGCCAGCAGTCGCTGCTGCGGACTGCAACCCGGCGGCCGGACCTGCTTGACGAGGCCCAGCTGTCCAAGGCCGACCGGATTCTGCTCGCGCAGGCCCGGCAGGCCCTTGCCGACGACCCGTCCCCCTAGCGCGGGGCAGGAATCTTCGGTTATCATTGGCGATTCCCATCAGGCCGTTGCGCCCGGTGGTGGAAACCCTACAAAAAACGTGCAGCACAGTCCGGTGACTGCATGAGCCCACGTTGTCGAACGACACGACCACCCGAACACTATCGGTGCACCCATGAGCAAGCTGAACAAAACCATCCTTACGGATTTCGAATCCGCCCAGATCACCCGCGAGCTGCCGAAGTTCAGCCAGGGTGACACCGTCGTCGTCAACGTGAAGGTCAAGGAAGGCAACCGTGAGCGCGTCCAGGCTTACGAAGGCGTCGTGATCGGCACCAAGAATGCCGGCCTGAACTCCGCGTTCACCGTACGCAAGATCTCGCACGGCTACGGCGTCGAGCGCGTCTTCCAGACCCACAGCGCCATCATCGATTCGGTCGAAGTGAAGCGTCGTGGTAAGGTCCGCGCCGGTAAGCTGTACTACCTGCGTGGCCTGGAAGGCAAGGCTGCCCGCATCAAGGAAGATCTGGCTGCCGCTGCGCAGGCCAAGCAGACCCGCCTGGCTGCTGCCAAGGCTGCCCAGTAATACCGCGCCGACAACCCCGGTTGTCGCGCAACGAACGGCCACCCTCGGGTGGCCGTTTTCGTTTGTGGCGCATGCCAACGGCGTGGGGAGTTGCCCTGGCGGCCACGCACCCATTACGGTAATCCCCCCGCTCAGGTCAGGACGACGATGCCCCATTACCCCGCCAAGGTCCGCACCGCGCTGCAGCTCATGCACGATGCCGGTGTTCCGCAGGCGCTGCGCGCACCGCCGTTGCACCGGCTGCTGTGGCGGTTGGGGATCGCGACGCCGCCACCGCTGCTGGCCGGGTTCGCCGCCAACGCGCTGCTGATGGGCGTGTTCTTCGGCGTGGCCTGGGGCGTGTTGATGCTGCCGCTGTTCGGCTTGCTGGTGCCGCTGAAGACGTGGGGGATCGTGGGCAGCGCCGGCGTCGCCGGCGTGATGTTCGGCGTGATCATGGGGCTGATCATGCGCGCCCAACAGCAGCGCTACCGGCTGCCAGCGTGGCGCAGCCTGCCGGATGGGGGCGCCGCTTAACCGGTGCGGTGTGGCACCGGTTGCGGGGCCGCCGTGGGCGGCGCGTCCGGGTTGAGGTCGGCCACCGGTGACGGCGGCATGGCCGGCACTTCGGCCGGGGCCGCCATCTCTTCGCGACGGGTCGGCAGCATGTGCGCTTTGCGCCAGCCGCCCCAGCGGTAATACGCCAGCGACAGCAGCATCGCGCAGAACGAGCTGACCGGGAAACTCCACCACACCGCGTCGGCGCCCCAGCTGTCCTGCAGCAGTTCGGCGAACGGCACGCGGATGCCCCACAGCGAAACGGCCAGGATCAGCAGCGGCGGAATCACCGCGCCGGTGGAGCGCACCACGCCGGAAATGACGAAGTTCACGCCGAAGAACAGGAACGACCACACCGCGATGTGGTTGAGGTGGCGGGCCACCTCCAGCGACTGGCTCGCCTCGGGCAGGAACAGCGCCAGCGTGTAGCGGTCCAGCAGGATCAGCGGCAGGATCAGCACGCCGGTGAGCAGGAAGTTGTACAGCACGCCACTGCGCGCCGTGCCGCGCACGCGGTCCCAGTTGCCGGCGCCGACGTTCTGCGCGGCCATCGACGAACAGGCCGCGCCGATCGCCATCGCCGGCATCTGCACGTAGGTCCACAGCTGCAGCGACGCGCCATAGGCGGCGGCCGTGTCGGTGCCGTAGCCGTTGACCATGCTCATCATCAGGATCATCGACAGCGAGATCAGCACCATCTGCAGGCCCATCGGCACGCCCTTGACCACCAGCGCACGCAGGATGGTGGTGTCGATGCGGAACATCGCCATATCCTTGCGTCCCAGCCACAACACGTGCCGCTTGTTGCGCATGTACCAGAGCAGGCCGATCAACGACAGGGTCTGCGCGATCAGCGTGGCCCATGCGGCGCCGGCGATGCCCAGCTGCGGGAACGGGCCGATGCCGAAGATCAGCAGCGGGTTGAAGCCGATGTCCAGCACCACCGACAGCAGCAGGAAGCGGAACGGCGTGCGCGAATCACCGACACCGCGCAACGCCGAGCTCAGGAACGCGAACGCGTACAGCGTGGGCATCGCCAGGAAAATGATGCGCAGGTAGGCCTCGGCCAGCGGCAGCGACTCGGCCGGGGTGCCCATCGCGGCCAGCAGCGGGTGCGACAGCCACCAGCCGGCGATGGCGATCACCACCGACAGACCGATGAAGAAGGTGGCGCTGGTGCCCATCACCCGGCGTGCCTGGGGAATGTCGCGCGCGCCCATGGCCTGGCCGATCAGGATGGTGGCGGCCATGCCGATGCCGAACACCGAGCCGATCAGGAAGAACATGATGTTGTTGGCGTTGGCCGTTGCGGTCAGCGCGGCCTCGCCGAGGAAGCGCCCCACCCAGATCGCATTCACCGACCCGTTCAGCGACTGGGCGATGTTGCCGGCCAGGATCGGCAGCGCGAACAGGAACAGGTTGCGCCCGATGGGGCCGGTGGTCAGGTCAAGCGGCGCCTTGGCCATGTGCGATGGAGATCGGGCTCGGGGAGAGGCACACTAGCATCAAGCCCGTCAGCGAGATATCGCGATGCAGACGCTCAACCGCAGCAGGTGCCGGCGCGCCGCACTGGCTGACCGGTTCATTCCCGTGCTGGCGCCGCTCTTGATTGCCGCGGTGCTGCCCGCATGTTCTTCGGGTATGGACCGCCTCGGCGATGCGCAGGTGCGGCCCATGGACCGACCGGAATGCCAGGTCGGCAGCGAGCGCCGGGATCTTGATGCGGGCGTACCCGTGCTGATCGGTGGCACCGGCTGCCGCGGTAATCCGGCGGCGCCGCACCCCCTGAACCGACGACCGGCAGAGCCGGGGAGCTGAACAACCCGCATGATCGAAGCAACGCCGTTGGCCGCCGGGCGGCTGGATGTGTGGCTGTGGGCCGCACGCTTCTTCAAGACCCGCAGCCTGGCCAAGCAGGCCGTGGAGACGGGCAAGGTGGACGTGGCCGGGCAGCGCCCCAAATCCTCGCGCGCGGTGCGCGTGGGCGAGCAGCTGCAGATCAGCCGGGGCGACGACGTCTACGACGTGCAGGTGCGTGGCCTGAGCGAGCTGCGCGGGCCGGCGCCGGTGGCCCAGCAGTTGTATGAGGAAAGCGAGGCGTCGCGTGCGCGACGGGCGGAGGCGCATGCCCAACGCCAGGCCGCGCGCAATGGCTACCTGCCGCCGGAGCATCGGCCGGACAAGCGCGCGCGTCGGTTGATCCGTGCGCTCGGGGACATCGATTCGCTCTAGCGGATTCCGGGTTTCCGCGCATTGTTGCTATGGATGGCGGAAACACGCGCACAGTCACGGTGCGCTCCAGAGGCATGCTTCAGGCTGCTGCTTCGTTCAATGAGTCGCGCCCATGCGCCCGCTGTTGATCCGCCTCTGTTGTCTGTCTTTGTGCCTGTTCGCCTTCGGTGCGCAGGCCGCCGCCGGTGCTTTCTGGAGCCAGCCGCAACGCGGTGGCAACAGCTTCAATGAACAGCCACCCGACCGCGGCTATTTCGATGCGTTGCGCGCCACCGGTGCCACCTGGGTACGGTTGACCCCGGACAAGTGGCGGTCGGCGGGCGGGCGCGATTTCCTGATGGGCAACGCCGATCGCTACCAGGGGCTGGTGCCGGCCGACGTCGCCACCCTGCGACGGGTGCTGGACGATGCCGATGCTGCCGGCATGAAGGTGGTGCTGGTGCCGCTGTCGCTGCCGCTGCTGCGCTGGAAGCAGAAAAACGACGGCGTGGTCGACCAGCGGCTCTGGCAGTCGTTCGACAACCACCTGCCGGCGCAGGCCTTCTGGCGCGACCTCGCGCGCGCGCTGCACGGGCACCCGGCGCTGGTGGCCTACAACCTGATCAACGAGCCCGCGCCGGAGTACGGCACCAGGCTGCGCGAACACGCCGACCCGGCCGCGATGCGTGCCTGGTATGCCACGGTGAAGGACGGGCCGCGCGATCTGCCGCGTTTCTACACCGGCCTGATCGCGGCCGTGCGCGAGGTCGACGCCGACATGCCGCTGATGCTGGACCCGGGCTGGTATGCAGCGGCCGACGCGTTGGCGTACTGGCGTGGGCCGCTGAAAGATCCCCATCTGCTGTACAGCGTGCACATGTATGAGCCGTACGCGGCCACCAGTGCGCCCAATCAGAAGCGGAGCCCGCCGTATCGATATCCGGCGGTGCTGCCGTTCGGGTCCGGGAAGGAACGGTGGGATGCTGGGCGTGTGGCCAGCTACCTGCAGCAGCCCATTGCCTGGGCCGACCAGCATGGCGTGGCGCGGAGCCAGATGGTGGTCGGCGAGTTCGGTTGCATGCGCCGTTGGGCGGATTGCCCGGCCTACCTGGAGGACGTGCTGCGCGTGCTTGAGGCGCAAAAGGTGCACTGGGCCTTCTACGCGTTCCGCGAGGATGCGTGGGATGGCATGGACTACGAACTGGGCGATGCCGCGCTGCCCTGGACCTACTGGCAGGACGTGGAGGCGGGCAAGGTGCCGACGCCCAAGCGCACTGACAGCCCGCAGTTCGCCCCGATCCTCAAACGCCTGCGCGCCGCCGGTCATTGACCCGCGCGTGCGACCGCCTCCCGTAGAATGGCATGTCGACGGACGCCGCAAGGGACCAACCCGCAGGTCGGTCCCCTGGATGGCTCAGGCGTGCAGGTCGTAGCGATCCAGTTCCATCACCCGCGTCCACGCGGCGACGAAATCCCGGACCAGCTTCTTCTCGCCGTCGGCACTGGCGTACACCTCGGCCAGCGCACGCAGCACCGAGTTGGAACCAAACACCAGGTCGGCCCGGCTGCCGGTCCAACGCTTGGCACCGCTGCTTTCGTAGCCAGTGCCAGCGGCCTTCCACTGCGTGCGCATATCCAGCAGGTTCACGAAGAAGTCGTTGCTCAACGTACCCGGGCGATCGGTCAGCACGCCCTGCGCATTGCCGTCGACGTTGGCCCCCAGCACGCGCAGCCCGCCGACCAGCGCGGTCATCTCCGGCGCGGTCAGCGTAAGCAGCTGCGCCTTGTCGATCAACAGCACCTCGGCGGGCACGCTGTAACGGCCCTTGAGGTAATTGCGGAAGCCGTCGGCGTACGGTTCCAGCACCGCGAACGAGTCCACGTCGGTCTGTTCCTGGCTGGCATCGGTGCGGCCGGGCGTGAACGGCACGCTGATGTCGTGGCCACCGGCCTTGGCCGCCTGTTCAACACCCACGCCGCCGGCCAGCACGATCAGGTCGGCCAGCGACACCTGCTTGCTACCGTTGCCGTTGAAGCCCGCCTGGATCTTCTCCAGCGCGGCCAGCACCTTGGCCAGCTGCTGCGGCTGGTTCACCGCCCAGTCCTTCTGCGGGGCCAGGCGGATGCGCGCGCCGTTGGCACCGCCGCGCTTGTCCGAGCCGCGGAAGGTGGATGCGGACGCCCACGCGGTGGACACCAGCTCGGCCACGCTCAAACCGGCGTTGGCGATCTGCTGCTTCAGGCCAGCGATATCCTGGGCGTCGATCAACGGCCGGGTCGCTTCGGGTACGGGATCCTGCCAGATGAATTCCTCGGCCGGGATCTCCGGACCGAGGTAGCGCGAGCGCGGTCCCATGTCGCGGTGGGTGAGCTTGAACCAGGCGCGTGCGAAGGCGTCGGCGAAGGCCTGCGGCTCGGCCAGGAAGCGGCGCGAGATCTTCTCGTAGGCCGGGTCCACCCGCAGCGCCAGGTCGGTGGTGAGCATGGTGGGGCGATGCTTCTTCGACGGATCATGCGCGTCGGGAATGATCGCCTCGCTGTCCTTGGCCACCCACTGGTGCGCACCGGCCGGGCTCTTGGTCAGTTCCCACTCGTGGCCGAACAGGATCTCGAAGAAGTCGTGGCTCCACTGCGCCGGGGTGCGCGTCCAGGTCACTTCCAGGCCGCTGGTGATGGTGTCGCCGCCCTTGCCGGTGCCGAATCGGTTGGCCCAGCCCAGGCCCTGGCTCTCCAGCCCCGCCGCTTCCGGTTCCACATCAACGTTGTCGGCCGGGCCCGCGCCGTGGGTCTTGCCGAAGCTGTGGCCGCCGGCGATCAGGGCCACGGTTTCCTCGTCGTCCATGGCCATGCGGCCGAACGTGTCGCGGATGTCGAAGGCCGCCTTGAGCGGATCGGGATTGCCGTCCGGGCCTTCGGGGTTCACGTAGATCAGGCCCATCTGCACGGCCGCCAGCGGGTTCTCCAGGTCGCGCGAGTGCACGTCGCCGTCGGCGTCGTCATCGGACACCAGCACGCCGTGGTCTTCCTGCACGCCCTCCGAGCCATGTGCATAGCGCACGTCGCCGCCGAGCCAGGTGGTTTCGCGGCCCCAGTACACGTCCTGGTCCGGCTCCCAGGTATCGGGCCGGCCGCCGGCGAAGCCCAGCGTCTTGAAGCCCATCGACTCCAGCGCGACGTTGCCGGTGAGGATCAGCAGGTCGGCCCAGGAAATGGCCTGGCCGTACTTCTGCTTGATCGGCCACAGCAGGCGGCGCGCCTTGTCCAGGCTGACGTTGTCCGGCCAGCTGTTGAGCGGGGCGAAGCGCTGCTGGCCACGGCCACCGCCGCCACGCCCGTCGCCGATGCGGTAGGTGCCGGCGCTGTGCCAGGCCATGCGCACGAACAGGCCGCCGTAGTGGCCGAAGTCGGCTGGCCACCACTCCTGCGAGTCGGTCATCAGTGCGGTGAGGTCGGCCTTGAGTGCGGCGTAGTCCAGCCCCTTGAACGCGGCGGCGTAGTCGAAGCCGTCATCGAGCGGGGTGGAGCGGTTGGAATGCTGGTTGAGCAGGTCCACGCGCAGCTGCTTGGGCCACCAGTCGCGGTTGGTGGTGGCATCGCCGACAAGGGCGTGGTTGAACGGGCACTTGGCTTCGCTTTTCATGGGTCGCTACCTGTGTACTTGCGAATGTGGGCACCTGCCGCGATTGGGCAGGGCAATCGGAAAGAGCGCATCGCTCAGGGCGAGGAGCATCCGGCACGGTCGATGGGCAGGGATTGGACGCGCGTGCGCGATGGGGTCAATCGATGCATCCGACGATCTCCTGCGGGAATGCCTCTACGTTAAGCACGTTCAGGCATTCGGTAAATTCGAACAAATCAACCAAAGCGATAGGGCGGGCCTATATGCGTGCCAGGTAGTGCCGGCCGCTGGCCGGCTCTCCGCACAACTTGGTCCGCCCGGACATCACCGCTTGCCGAGCAACCCACCGCCCAGCTTGAGCAGGTCGCCAATGCCCAGCTGGCCATCGCCGTCCTGGTCGAGCACCGAGGTGAGCAGGCCGCCGCTGCTGGCCGCTTGAGCTTCCTGGCCGAGTGCCTGGCTGAGCTGGCCGGCATTGCCGCCGTTGGCGAAGCGCTGCGCCAGGTAGGACATGACGATTGGGGCGAGGATGGCCAGGAGCTGGCTGGTCTTGCTGCTGTCCAGCCCGGTGGCCTGGCTCAGGCCTTGGGCGGCACGGTCGCTGTTGCCGCCAAAGACATGGCCGAGGATGCCGGCGCCGTTGGTGGCATTGCCACCGCCGCCGCCGAGCACGCTGCCCAGCAGACCGCCCAGGTCGAAGCCGCCTCCGGCGGCCGGCGCGTGATCGCGCTGCAGTGCGCCAAGCAGGGCATCGGCGCCTTGCGGTTGCTGGGCGTTGCGGCCCATCGCGCCGAGCAGCAACGGCAGCGCCGCGCCGACGGCGCTGCTGGCCTGGGCGGGTTCGATGCCCAGTTGCTGGGACACCTGCTGCAGGCCTTGGCCCTGCTGCAGTTGTTGGAAAAGGGAGGCAGCAAGCGATGCGTTGTTCACGACGGACTCCAGGCAGGTGGCGGACCGCCCGAGCATACCGCCGGATTTACTACGGCAATGCGAAGGGCCCACCCGACCAACGGTCGGGTGCTACCGGGGGAAGAGGCCACCCGACCAACGGTCGGGTGCTACCGGGTGGGTCGACCGATGGGTGGCATCGTCGACGTGGCACCCCGACCAACGGTCGGGTGCCACCGCGTGGGCGCGTGGGCGTCCTCGCATCGCCCGGTAGGGCACGACCGTTGGTCGTGCCGGGCGCCGGTCAGACCAGCGCCTTCAACCGGTACAGCGCTTCCAGCGCCTGCTTGGGGGTGAGCTCGTCGGGGTCGATCGCGGCCAGCGCGTCCTGCGCGGCGGTGTTGGGCGCGTTGAACAGGCCGAACTGCTGCGGTGCATCCAGGGCCTGCGGGGTGACCGTGGCGACGTGGCTTTCCCCGCCACGCTGCTCCAGTTCGGCCAGACGCCGGCGGGCCTGGGCGACCGTCGATTTCGGCAGGCCGGCCAGTGCGGCCACCTGCAGGCCGAAGCTGCGGTTGGCCGGGCCATCCTTCACTGCATGCATGAACACCAGCGCGTCGCCGTGCTCCACCGCATCCAGGTGCACGTTGGCGATGCCGCTGGGGCCGCCTTCGTGCTGCTCGTCGGCCAGTGCGGTCAGCTCGAAGTAGTGGGTGGCAAACAGCGTGTAGCAGCGGTTCTGGTAGGCGAGGTGGCGCGCCACCGCATCGGCCAGGGCCAGGCCGTCGTAGGTCGACGTGCCGCGACCGATCTCGTCCATCAGCACCAGCGAGTGGGCGCTGGCGTGGTGCAGGATGTAGCTGGTTTCGGCCATTTCGACCATGAAGGTCGACTGCCCGCGCGCAAGGTCGTCGCCGGCACCGATGCGGGTCAGGATGCGGTCGATCGGGCCGATCACCGCGCGGCTGGCCGGCACGAAGCTGCCGATGTGGGCCAGCAGCACGATCAGCGCGTTCTGGCGCATGTAGGTGGATTTACCGCCCATGTTCGGGCCGGTGATCACCAGCATGCGGCGGTCCGGGTGCAGGTCCAGGTCGTTGGGCTCGAACGGCTGCTCGCGCACGGCTTCCACCACCGGGTGGCGGCCACGTTCGATGCGCAGGCACGGCGCGGTCTCCAGCTCCGGGCGCGCCCAGTCCAGCGCCTGTGCGCGCTCGGCGAAACCGGCCAGCACGTCCAGCTCGCTCAACGCACCGGCGCATTGCTTGAGCGGCTCCAGCTGCCCGCCCAGCGTGTCCAGCAACTGCTCGTACAACACCTTCTCGCGCGACAACGAACGTTCGCGCGCGGACAGCACCTTGTCCTCGAACGACTTCAGCTCTTCGGTGATGTAGCGCTCGGCATTGGTCAGGGTCTGGCGGCGGGTGTAATGCACCGGCGCCTTGTCGCTCTGTCCCTTGCTGATTTCAATGTAGTAACCATGTACGCGGTTGTAGCCGACCTTCAGCGTCGCGATGCCGCTGCTGATGCGCTCGCGCTGCTCCAGGTCGATCAGGAACTGGTCGGCATGGGTGGACAGGCGGCGCAGTTCGTCCAGCTCGGCATCGAAGCCTTCGGCGATCACGCCGCCATCGCTCAGCTTCATCGGGGGCGTCGGCGCGATCGCACTGGCCAGCAGGTGCGCGCATTCGTCGTGCTCCCCCAGCGCCGCATGCAGCGCGACCAGGCGCGGCGAATCCAGCGGCGCCAGTACCGCGCGTAGCTCGGGCAGCAGGCCCAGGCCGTCGCGCAGGGTGGAAAAATCGCGTGGGCGCGCCGAACGCAGCGCCACGCGGGTGAGGATGCGTTCCAGGTCGCCGAGTGCCCGGAAGGCATCGCGGATGTCGCCCTCGGCACCCCGGTCGATCAGCGTGGCCACTGCATCGTGGCGGTGCACCAGCACATCGCGCAGCCGCAGCGGGCGATGCAGCCAACGGCGCAGCAGGCGCCCGCCCATGGGCGTCACCGTGGTGTCGAGCACGCCCAGCAGGGTGTTGCGGGTATCGCCGTCAACGCGCGTGTCCAGTTCCAGGTGGCGGCGCGTGGCCGCGTTCATCGCGATGGCTTCGCTGGCCGTTTCGGTGGCGATCGCGGTCAGGTGGGGCAGGCGCTGCTTCTGGGTTTCTTCGACATAGCCCAGCAGCGCGCCGGCCGCGGCGGTGGCGCGCGGCTTGTCATCGATGCCGAAGCCGGTCAGGTCGTGCAGTTTGAAGAAGGCGAGCAACTGGCGGCGGCCGCTGTCGGCATCGAACAGCCACGGCGCACGGCGGCGGATGCCGTTGCGGTGCTTGAGGAACTCGGGCCAGTTTTCTTCATCGGGCACCAGCAGCTCGGCCGGCTCCAGCCGGGCCAGCTCGGCTTCCAGCGCGTCTTCCGAATCGACCTCGTTGACCAGGAAGCGGCCACCGGCCAGGTCGGCCCAGGCCAGGCCATAGCCGTGCTTGCCGCGCGACAGCGCCATCAGCAGGGTGTCGCGGCGCTCGTCCAGCAGCGCTTCGTCGGTGACCGTGCCAGGGGTGACGATGCGCACCACCTTGCGTTCCACCAGGCCCTTGGCCAGGGCCGGGTCGCCGATCTGCTCGCAGATCGCCACCGATTCGCCCAAGGCCACCAGCCGTGCCAGGTAGCCTTCATAGGCATGCACCGGCACACCGGCCATCGGGATCGGCGCGCCGCCGGAGCTGCCGCGCTGGGTGAGGGTGATGTCCAGCAGCCGCGCGGCCTTGCGCGCGTCGTCGTAGAACAGCTCGTAGAAATCGCCCATGCGGAAGAACAGCAGCAGGTCCGGGTACTCGGACTTTGCGGCGAAGAACTGCTTCATCAGGGGGGTGTGTTCGGGCTGCTTTTCGGTCACGCGGGGTCCATCAACGTCGGGGGCGGGCCGGAAGGCCACCAGAACGACCATTGTAGGGGAGGGGGCGGGGAGGGCGAAGCGCGGGCGGGCTGCCCCTGTGCAGAACACCGTGGGCACCCGGAACAGCGGCGCTGCCGATCAGTCCGTGGTCAGCCGCACGTTGGGATGCGCGGCGAAGATGTCCATCACGATGTCGAAGTAGGTCTGGCCGACGCCGCGCGCCAGTGCGTCGAGCTGGGCATCGAGGATCTGCAGGTTGAAAGTGCCGGGCCGGGCGCGTTTGTCCTGTAGCCAGGCGCGTGTTGCTGCCGCGCCGAGTGCCATACGGCTGTGCGCGATGTCCCTCCAGTGCACGCTGACCGCCGCGTGCCCGGCCAGTGCGCCATAGCCGCCATACAGCAGGTCATCCAGCGCGTCCAGGCTGGCCCCGAGCTGCCAGTCTTCGCCCGCCATGAACACGCGGTTGATCTCGGCGTAGAAGCTGGCGATGTCATCGATGGCGCTCCCCTCGAGCAGCAGCGTGGTGGTTGTCATCGCACTTTGCACCGGTTGCCAGCGGAAGTTGGTTTGCCAGGGCGGAACAGGGACGTTCCCCACGGCAGCATTGAAAGGACCACGCGGGATGATACGGGGCTGAGGGAGACGCTTGCGTCGACGCCGCGCCACCGTGCCCTCAGGTGTCCGCCGCCTGAACACAATCCCGGCATTGACGTGGCCTCGACATGTTTTCACTGTCGGTTGCAGCCAACGGGCGCAGGCTCGGTCCATGTCCTGCGAATGAGGAGACGAACATGAAGACGATTCAACGTGTGATGTGCATGGGCGCCCTGATTGCCGCCTCGTTCGGCGCCGCCGCGCAGACGTATGGCCCGAAGGATGAAGGCCGCCGCTTCAACGACGGCAGCAAGGTCGTCTGCAAGAACGTGGAAGTGCAGCGCAACGCGAAGGACCCCAATCGTATTGCCGGTACCGCTACCGGTGCGGTGGTCGGCGGCCTGTTGGGCAACCAGGTGGGCGGTGGCAACGGCAAGAAGCTGGCGACCGTGGCCGGTGCGGTCGCGGGTGGCGCTGCGGGTCGCAACATCCAGGGGCGCAGCCAGCAGAAGAACGGAGACCGCGTGGTCGAGCGCCGCTGCGAGCGCCAGTACCGCTGATCCTGCGCTGCAGGGAGCGATGACATGATGCCGGCCCTGTGGGGCCGGCATTTTCGTATCGGGTCCGGTTGCAACGCACATGAGCCAACGTGAGCACCGCATCTCGCCTGGCTGCACCTCGGTTGCCGCGGGGTTTACGCCAAGGGCGTGCGCCCGCGCGCGCCCAACCGCCACACGGCAAGGGCACCGTAGAGCACCAGCAACGCGGCCAGCGTCCACAACTCGTGGCTGACCTCGCCCAGGCGGGCATCCATCTGGTTCAGGCGCACCATCAGGTTGATGCCGGTGGTGGTGGGCAGCAGGTGCGCCAGGGCGACCAGCGCTGGCGGCGAGGTGACCGCCGGCCAGGACAGGTTGGCCAGGAAGAACAGCGGGATCGAGCAGGCGATGACCACCTGGAAGGCGCGTTCGCGGGTGGCGAAGAAGCTGCCGACGAACAGGCCGAACGCCACCGTGGCGGCAATGAACAACGTACCGCCGAGCACTTGCCCGAGCGGATTCCCGCCGCGCGGATAGTCCTGCACCCACGCGGTGAAGCCGGCGTAGTAGAGCAGGCCCAGCAGGCCGATGATGCCGAATCCAAGCGCCATGCCCGCCAGGGTGGGCAGGTCGAAGCGCAGGCGTCGACCGAGTGCCAGACGCCGCGTCCCCAGCAGCACGCCAATACCCATCAACAGCGTCTGGTGCACGATGAGTTCGGCCACCCCGGGCACGATGGCGCTGCCGTAGCCTTCCAGCGTGTTGAACAGCGGGCGCTCCACCAGGGTGATCGGCGGTGGCTGCGGGGCGCCCATGAAGGCGGCCTGCGAAACCGCTGTTTCGCGCGCGAACGCGGTCAGTGCATCGGCCACGCCGCCGAGTACCCAGCTGGCGCGGCCGAGGTAGGCACCGTTGCCCATCAACACCAGGTGGCCGGCGCCGCCGCGCAGGATGTCGCGCTCCAGTTGCGCGGGAATCAGCAGGATGCCTTCGGCCTCGCCGCGCTCGAGCGCGTGGCGGGCCTGGTCGAGGGTGGCGGGCTGGGCCACGATGCGCACGGTGCGCAGCGCGTCCACACGCCGCAGCAGTTCGCGGCTGGTAGCGCTCTGGTCGTGGTCGACCACCACGATGGGCAGGTTGCTGGCCACCTGGTGGCGATACGCGGCCGGGTAGAAGAACGAGTACAGCACCACCGCGCCGATCATCAGCACCACCGCATAGCGGTCGGTCAGCACCGCACGCAGGGTCTGGCGCAGGCTGGTGGTGAAGCGGCTCATGCGGCCGCTCCGTTGGATGCTGCCGGGGTGGGCAGGGTGCGCGCTGCGACGATAAGGCGCCAGCCGCCGACACCGCCGGCCACCAGTACCATCAGCAGCAGCGTGGCCAAGGGCCACAGCGAGACCGTCCATGGCGCGCCGACGAACTGCTGCTGGGTCTGCAGCTTGACGTAGGCGGTGAGCGGCAGCAGCAGGTTCCAGACGCGGGTGAACAGCGGCGCATCCACCACCGGGAAGGTGGCCCCGGAGAATGCCAGCGCGGTGCCGATGCTCAAGCCGATCGCCGACAGCGCGGTGCCCATGTCGCGGGTGAGGCCCACGAACAGCAGCGCCACCGCCGCGCAGGCCAGGTAGAACAGCGGCTGGCCCAGCATCAGCAACCCCAGGCTGCCGACGACGCCGTCGCCGCGCAGCAGCGCCAGGTACAGCACGCCAAGCGCGCCATATACCGAGAACAGCGCCACATAGGGGCAGATCTTGCCGGCGATGGCCGCCCAGGGCGCAGCGCCAAGCCAAGTGCGCAGCTGTCCGTCGCGCACCTCGCGCCCCAGGCTGGCGGCCACGGCCAGCGCCAAGCCCAATGACAACACCGCCGGAAACAGCAGCGGCAGCAGGAACAGTTCGTAGCTGCGCGCCGGGTTGTACAGGATGTCCGACTGCACCGCGATGGGCGGTGCGCGCAGTTTGGCCGGGCCGACCTGTTTGCCGATGCCGCCGCTCAGCAGGCGCGCATTCCAGGCGCCGACCGCTTCGACGATATCGCGTACCGCCGACTGCCCGGTGGTGAGGTAGGTGGCATTGTAGTAGGCGAACACGGTGCCCTGGCTGCCACGCAGCGCCTGGCGGGTGGCATCGCGCGGGACCAGCACCACGGCAAACACATCGAGACGCCGCAGCTGCGCCTGCGCATCGGCCAGGCTGGCCGGTTGGCTGGCCACGGCGATGCCCGGGCTTGCATCCAGCATGCGGGCCAGCAGGCGGCTCTCGGCACTGTGGTCCAGATCGACAATGGCAACGGGAATGTCGCGCATCACCGACGCGGCGAACAACCAGGCCAGCACCGCCAGCATCAGCAGTGGCAACAGCGTCACCAGCAGCAGGTCGGCGCGGTCGGTGCGCAGGTGCTGCAGCTCACGCTGGAAGGCGGCGCCGAAGCCCGCCCACCGCGACCGGTTCATCCCTGCGGCCACGCGAACAGCACGCTCATGCCGGGGCGGAAGCCCTCCACGCGCGCCACCGGGCGCAGCCGGATCTCGAAGCTGCGCACGTCATAGCCGGACGACTGCCGGGTGGCGCGCCAGGTGGCGTAATCGCCGGCCGGGTTGATGAAGTACACCTCGAACTCGACCTCGCGATCCAGCGCGGGTACCTGACCGCGCAGCCGGTTGCCGATCTTCAGGCCCCGCATCTGCGATTCGCGCAGGTTGACCGAGACCCACATGCGGTCGATGTCGACCAGGGTGAACACCGGGTAGCCCGCCGGGACCAGCTCGCCGACATCGGCCATGCGCTTGTTGATCTCACCGGCCAGCGGCGCGCGGCCGTTGACTTCCTCGCGCGCGGCATCCACTTCGGCCACCGCGCCACGCGCCTGGCGAACCTGGCCCTGTGCGGCGCGTTTGTCCTGCTCGCGCGCACCGGCCAGCGCCTGGTCGTACTGCGCACGGGCGGCATTGGACAGCTCGCGCGAACTGCGTGCCTGGGCCAGCGCTTCGTCGCGCTTCTGCCGGGTCATCACGCCTTCGTTGAACAGGTTCTGCACGCGCTGGTAGGTGGCGTCGGCCAGCGTTGCGCCGGCTTCGGCGCGTTTCCAGTTGGCCTGCGCGGCGCGGATGTCTTCACTGCGTGCACCTTCGTCGGCCTTGTCGGCCACGGCGCTGGCCGCCTCCAGCGCGCCCTGCGCCTGTTCTTCCTTGGCGGCCACTTCCGGGCTGTCCAGCACGAACAGCACCTGGCCGGCCTGCACCCGGTCGCCTTCGCGCACCTTCAGCGTGGCCAGGCGTGCGGTGATCTTGGCGGCCACGTTGACGGTGTCGGCGTCGGTCATGCCCTGCAGCTGTTCGGACGGGCTGCGCCAGGCCAGCCACAGGCCGACCACCACCACGATCGCCAGCACCAGCGCGAGGGCAATACCGAGCTTGCGCTTGTTCGGCGGCGGCGCGTCGGCCGGCGCCTGCAGAGTGTCATTCATGCGCGATCACCTCGTCGGCCTGGCGGCGGAATTCTTCATAACGGTCCATCTGTCCACTGATCTCCAGCAGTTGTGCCAGCGCCACGTCGTACTGGTAGGCCGCCTGTGCGCGTTCCACCTGCGCACCGCCCAGCCCCAGCCGCGCATCGATCACGTCCAGCGAGGTGGCCTGGCCTTCGCGGAAGGCCAACTCCTGCAGGCGCAGGTTTTCGCGGTTCTGCTCGATGCTGCTGTCCAGCAGCAGGAACTGCTGGCGCGCGGTATCCAGTTCGTACCAGGCCTTGCGTACGCCCAGGGTGACCTGGTTTTCGGCTTCGCGCAGGCCGGCTTCGGCCTGTTCCTGCTGCGCGCGCGCGGCGCTGATCTGCGCCGGGCGTGAACTCGGGGACAGGAAGGTGTACTTCAGCCCGATGCCGAACGCCCAGTCCGGGTCGGTCAGCATTTCATCACGGCGCAGGAAGTCGTACTGGCCAAACAGGTACACGGTGGGCTTGAGCTTGGCCTGCTGCACGCGCACGCCTTGTTCGGCCTGGGCCACCAGGGCGCGCAGCCGTGCGATCTGCGGCTGCCGGGCCTGCGCATCACGTTCGAACGTGGGCAGTGCGCCAATCGGCGTGCGGTGCACGAACAACGGCGACAGCGGGCGCACTTCGCCCCCGCTGCGCAGCAGGGTGGCCAGCGCGGCCTTCAGGGTCTGCAGGTCGTTGAGCGACTTCTGGTAGTCGCGCTCGGCCTTGTCGCGGGCCACGTTGGCCTGCAGGCGCTGGGCACGGGTGGCGAAGCCTTCGCGTTCCAGTTTCAACGCGTCGTCGAGGTGGCGCTGCAGTCCGTCACGCACGTCACGGCGTACGTCGACGGCCTGCTCGGCCAGGCGCTGCCCGAAGTAGGCCTGGGCCAGCTGCACGCTCAACGACTGGCGCTGCGATTCGCGTTCGGCACTGGCCTGCGCGGTGGCGCCGGCGGCGGCCTGTTGCGCGGCCGGGATCAAACCGCCGGTGTACAGCGGCAGCACCGCGGTGACGACCGGACGGGTGCGCCAGTCGCGCTCGGTGAACTGCAACGGCGAGTTGATGCCGAACGCCTCGGCCACCGGCGCCAGCGAGCCCAATGGCAGGGTCAGCGTCTTCTGGAACTGCAGGCGGCGCACTTCACCGGTGATCTCCGGCAGGCGCAGCAGCCGGGTGGCGTCCTGCAGGTCCTGTTTATTGCGCACCGAGGCATCGGCGGCGGCCAGCGCATCGGAGACCTGTTCCAGGCGCTGCTGCGACTGCTGCCAGTCCAGCGCAGGAGCAGCCGGCTCGCCGATGGGCGACTGGGCCATGGCCGCGCCGCTGCACAGGAGCAGGGCCGTGCAGTGAAGTCCTTTCTTTGCGCGCGCAAGCGCCGTGTGCCGGCTCACAAATGGGCGTTCCGTATGTAAAGCATTCGGTAAAGTATGGTGCGCGCCGCGTGAAGCCCGGGTCTTCACACCGCGCCCTGGCGGCGTCTGCACGTCCGACCACGGCGATGCCGTTTGTATGCGAATGGACGTTCTGGATTGGGTGGGGCGCACGGCGCCGAAATGTTGCGACCACCAACGGTGGTCGCCTACCGGGCATTCACGATGGGGTGGGGGGCGGGCCGTGGTTCGATCCACACCAGGGAGGTACCGACCGTGGGTCGGTACGCCGCTCGCCGCTCAACGCGTCGGCGGGTTGCCGGCGATGGTGCGCGCGCCGGTGATGATCATGCGCAGCATCTGCGACAGCTGCTCGATGAGCTCGGCGTCCTTTTCCTGTGGCTGGTCCACGGCGGTGGCCCCCATGGCGAACACCAGCCGGGTGATCGCCTTGGACGCCAGCGCCGGTTCGTGCAGCACCGCGCCGCCGTCGGCAGCGGCCAGGCGGATCAGGTCGACCCGCAGTTCGTCTTCGAAGTAGCCCAGCTCACGGTCCACCGCCTGCTTGAATGCGTCCGAGCCGGCGCTGCCTTCGCGGAGCAGCACGTGCAGCAGCTTGTGGTCGGCGCGCAGCTGTTCGAAGAAGGTTTCTACCGACAGCCGGATCACGCTGCGTTCGGACGAGGCCGCGCGCTGGCGGGCCTCGCCGATGATCGTGCGCAGGGAACGGCCGGCCAGGTCGATCAAGGCTACGGTCAGTTCGTCCATGTCGCGGAACTGGCGATAGAACGAATTCGGCGCGATCCCGGCCTCGCGGGCCACCTCGCGCAGGCTCAGCGTGGAGACACTGCGGTGCGGGCCGATCAGGGCCAGCGCTGCGGCCAGCAGGTCGTCGCGCGAGATCGAGGCTTTGCGCGCCGGATGGGCATCATCGGCAGCGGACAGGGGCAGGTCTGAGGAGGTCATCGGGGGCAGGGCGGTCAAGTCCCTGAATCATAGCCCGTCCATTCAATATACAAGTGTATACACGCCTGTATGCGCGTGCGTATAGTGTTTCCATGAGCGCTCATCCCCGCCCCCCGATCCGCCGCCGCAATCCCATTTCGCCCCGTCACTGGGTGTCCGAGGAGTTGTTCGACTTCTGGGCCGGTCGCCTGCACCCGCTGTGGACCCTGCGCCGGGCGCGGGCGCGGCTGGTGGCGCGCGAGCAGGCCAGCGCCGACGCGGTGACCCTGGTGCTGCGCCCGAACCGGCACTTCCGCGGTCTGCAGCCAGGCCAGCACGTCACCCTCGGGGTGGACGTGGACGGTCGCCGGCTGTCGCGCAGCTACAGTCCCACGCGGCTGGCCGATGGCACCCTGGCGATCACCGTCAAGGCGATCAAGGGCGGCAAGGTCAGCCAGCACCTGGCCCACCATGCCGTCATCGGCGAGGCGTTCGAGCTGGGCCAGGCCTTTGGCGCGATGACCGTCGACACCCGCCAGGCCCAGCGCCTGCTGCTGTTGGCCGCCGGCAGCGGCATCACCCCGATGCGCGCACTGCTGCGCCAGCTGGATGCCGCCGGCATGCCCGGCACGGTGGACCTGGTGTACTGGGCCCGCCGCCGCGAGGAACTGTGCTTTGCCGATGAGCTTGCGGCGCTGGCCGCGCGCCATCCGAACCTGCGCGTGCACCTGGCCCTCACCCGCGACCCGCACGCCGCCGCGCCGCGCGTGGATTCCTACGCGTTTGACGCACTGGGCGATATCCGTGCGGCCCAGGTGCTGGTGTGCGGCCCGGGCGGCTTCGTCGATGCCGCCCGTGAACGCCTGCAGGGCGCCGTGGCCGGGCTGCAGTTCGAAGCCTTCACCCCGCCGGTTCTGCCCGACGCGGAAACCGGCACGGTGCAGGTGGAACTGCGCCGCACCGGCCGCACCTTGACCCTGCCGCGCGGCACCTCGCTGCTGCAGGCGCTGGAGGCCGAAGGCCTGCGCCCGGCCAGCGGCTGCCGCATGGGCATCTGCAATACCTGTGTGTGCGGCAAGGCGTCCGGCGTCACCCGGCACACCCTGACCGGCGACTACGCCAATGAACCGGCCACGCAAGTGAAGCTGTGCGTCAACAGCGCCAGCACTGACCTGATCCTGGAGCTCTGAGCATGTCTTCCGTGCACAACCGCGTGCTGTCTCCTACCGAACTGGATGCGTTCGGCCATGAACTCGATGCGCTGCGTGCGCGCCAGCTGGCGACGCTGGGGGCCGCCGACGCGCGCTACATCCGCCGCGTGATGGCCGGCGTGCGCTGGACCGGCGTGGCCGGCCGCGCGCTGCTGTTCCTCGGTGCCTTCGTGCACAGCGTGCTGATCCCGGCGTGGATCGCCGGCGTGGTGCTGCTGGCGCTGTCCAAGATTCTGGAAAACATGGAGCTGGCGCACAACGTCATCCACGGCCAGTACGACTGGATGGGCGACCCGCAGCTGCAGGGCAGCACCTACGAGTGGGACATCGTCGGCACCGCCGACAACTGGCGCAAGACCCACAATTTCCGCCACCACACCTACACCAACGTGCGCGGGCTGGACGACGACATCGGCTACGGCCTGCTGCGCATTTTCCCCGAACAGCGCTGGCGCCCGTTCTACCTCACCCAGCCGGTGGTGGCGGTGGTGTTCGCGCTGCTGTTCGAATGGGGCATCGCCATCCAGGACCTGCGCCTGGGCCGCTGGTTCGCCGGCAAGATCACCTTCCGCCAGCTGCTGTCGCAGGCGCGCCCGGTGGGCCGCAAGATGGGCAGGCAGATGTTCAAGGACTACCTGCTGTTCCCGGCGCTGGCCGGCCCGTTCTTCCTGCCGGTGCTGCTGGGCAACGTGGTGGCCAACCTGATCCGCAACGTGTGGACCTACGTGATCATCTTCTGCGGCCACTTCACCGCCGACGCCGAGACCTTCCCCAAGGAATGCGTGCGCGACGAACGCCGTGGCCACTGGTACCTGCGCCAGCTGCGCGGCTCGTCCAACCTGACCGGCGGCAAGCTGATGAACGTGATGTCGGGCAACCTCAGCCACCAGATCGAACACCATTTCTTCCCGGACATTCCGGCCAACCGCTACGCGGCCATCGCGGTGGAAGTGAAGGCGATCTGCGCACGCTACGGCCAGCACTACAACACCGGCTCGTTGCCGAAGCAGTTTGGCCAGGTGATGTGGCGCATCGTGCGGCATGCCTTCCCGAGCCGCCCGGTGCGCGCCAAGGCCGCTGCCGTCAACGCTCAGCCACTGCCGCAGCAGGGCTGAGCCGGAACGCCGCGGCACCGGTCAGAGCTTCTGCTCCCACTGCAGCCGCCACAGCGGCGCGCCCGATCGGCGCTGCTGCAGTTGCTGCCGCCCCTGTGCGTCCCACAGGACCTGGCCGGACACCAGGTCCTGCCGCAGCAGATTGTTGGCGCTGAGCCGGAGCTTGGTGCGCGGTCCCAGCGTCCACAATGCATACAGGTCCAGCTCGCGCTGGTAGGCATCGATGTCGATCTGTCCGCTGCTGATGCGCACCGGACCGCCGCTGCGGTAGCTGTAGTTCAGCCCCGTGGTCCAACGCGGGTTGATCCGGTAGTCGGCGCCCAGCGAACCGGTGAAGCGCAGCTGCCCGTCCAGGCGGTTGTCGGGTCCGGGCACATCGGCCACGCGCGACCAGTTTCGCGTGGCATTGAGGCGGAACGACACGTCCGGTGCGTTGGCCAGGAACCGCGACAATGCCACCCGCGCGTCCATTTCCACTCCCCAGCTGGTGGCGTCGCCTGCGTTGCGCGGTGTCGCGACCCAGCGCCCGTCCTGCGCCGTGGTTTCGGTGCGCACCACGTCCTGGATGCGCCGTGCGTAGACCCCCAGGCTGAGTTCGGTGCCGTCCTTGCCGTGGGTTTCGTAGGCGATATCCACGCCGGTGGCCAGCTCCGGGCGCAATGCCGGGTTGCCCTGCTCGTCAGGGTTCAGGGGCCGGTTGTTGGTCGAGGTGTACGGACGCGGGATCAGCGAGGCCAGCGTCGGGGACTTGTACGTGCGGCTCAGCGCCACGCGCAGCTGATCGTCGCGGGTACCCGGCAGCTTCCACAGGGACTGCAGCACCGGCGACAGCACGCTGTCGCGCTGTCGGATGGCGGCAAAGCCACTGCCGGCACTGCGGATGTCGATGGTTTCCCAGCGCAGCCCCAGGTACATCGACCAGCGTGGGCCGAGCTGCAGGTCGGCCTGCCCATACACGGCCATGCGCCGGATGCGCGCATCGAAGGCGAGATCGCTGATGCTGCCTGCATCGCCCGCGATGGGCCGCAACTGCTGCAGGCGGGCTTCATCGCGACGGTCGACGCTGCCTTCCCAGCCAACTTCCAGCGTATGTCGGCCGTGCGTGGGCAGCGCGTACTTCCCGGTGCTGTTGACGTTGTGCACGCGCAGGCGCGCGTCGGTATGGTCGTCCAGGTTCTGCTGGCCATCGGTACCGACACCTTGCTCGCGGTAGCGGTAGTCTTCACGGTTGGCCCCTGCGGCAAGCCGCGTGGTGACGCTGCCGCCGACAGCGAAGGGATGAGTCCAGCCTGCGCTGCCGCTGAGTTGTTCCACCGCGATGCGCGTGTGTTGCCGGTAGTGGACCTGCGCCAGCGGCGGCCCCAGCCAGGTGTCCCAGGCGATGTCGGTGCTGCGCTGGAAGCGGCTGGCGTCGGCCAGCGCCTGTAACGTCAGGGTGTCGCCATTGTCGAGGCTGAGCTCCACGCTGGGCGCAAGCGACACCGCCTGGCGAGAACCCGTCGCCCGCAACCGGCTGCTGCGCAGCACCTCCGGCTGCCCTTCAGGGGCATACGCCGTTTCCACGGCCTGCTGCTCCACCAGGAACGCCCGGCGCGACGCGCTGACAGCCACTGACTGGCTGCGCCGTGCCTGGCGACGGCTGCGCTGCCAGGTCAGCGACGGTGCGCTGCGCGAGTTGGACACCCCCCACGCCAGCGCCAACGATTCAGCCTCCTTGCGCGCACCGGCGACCAGCACGATGTTGAGCGTGCCGGCGATTGCTTCGGTGCGCTGGTCGGCGGTGGGCGCGCGCAGGATTTCGACCCGTTCGACCATCTCCGGGCTTAATGCGTCCAGGTCGAACCCCAGCGGTGCCTTCTGCCCGTTGATCAGGATCTGCGTATAGCCGGCGCCCAGTCCGCGCAGCGACAGTGTGCCGCTGCGGCCGGGCGCACCCTGGCCGACGCTGATGCCCGGCAGCCGTTTGAGCGCATCCAGCAGGGCCGGATCGCCGTACTGACGCAACTGCGCGGCATCGATCACGATCCGCGTGGTGGTGTCATCGCGACGCGCCTGGTAGTGCGCCGCCTGTACCTGCACGGTGTCCAGTTCGGTGGGGGGCGCGGTGCCGTCGTCGTGCGCGGTCGATTGGGCCCAGGCCGCCGGGGCGATGCACAGCGGAAGCAGCAGGAACGGACGGAAGGAGGCGGGCAGGGGCATGCGGGCGATCCAGGAGGGACCGTGGCGGCCGTGGGTCAGGCAACAGCTGTCCCTCCTGCGACCAGGAAGACCAGATGCAACGGGAAGCAACGCGATGGAGCGGGTCAGCGGGTCATGGCAGGCGACGCTGCGGGTCGATGCGTTCGCCGTTGAACAGCATCTCCATGTGCAGGTGCGGGCCGGTCACCCGGCCGCTGCGACCGGTGCGGGCGATCAGATCCCCGCTACGCACCTGTTGGCCCACCTGCACATCGGTGCCGTCCAGGTGGGCGAACAGAGTCTGCCAGCCATTGCCATGGTCCAGCACTACCACGGTGCCGTACTGCGCGCCGCCCGGATAATCCGGCGTGGCGGCCACCACGGTGGCGTCGGCCGGGGCCAGTACCGACGTACCGACGCGTGCACCGAAATCGATGCCGCGGTGCGCGCGCTGGCGGATGCCGCCGGCATCGCCGTAGTGCCCGGTGATACGCGATTGCGCCAGCGGGGCGGCAAAACGCATGGTAGCCGCGGCCAGTAGCGACGCGTCAGGGGTTGCACGCGCAGGCGAAGCGGCGATGGCCACGATGCCCAAGGGAAGCGGCGTGGCGGCGGTACCTGCCTGGACCAGCACCAGCATCGCGCCGATCCCCAGTGCACCGGCGCCGAGCAGGGTGCGCGCAGCCAGTGGCAGCGTGCGTCCGGCGTCGCCGCCGAGCATGTGCTGGATGCGCAACCGGTGGCCGGCGGCGTCGCGATGGGTCAATGCGCTGGGCGATGCCGGCGTTGCGCCATGGCCGGCCATGCGCAACGCCTGCAGGTAGGCGGCGGCAAAGTCACGCCGCGCGGTGTCGTCGCTCCCCAGCGCCAGCGCGTCGCAACGCAGTTCGACGGCCATCTGCACGCGCGCGGTGATGCGGCGCACGAACGGGTTGAACCACACCAGCGCTTCCACCACCGCCATCGCGCCGGCCCGCTGCGGATCGCGACGGGCAAGGTGGGCCGCTTCATGGCCCAGCACCAGCCGCAGTTGGCGGTCGCTGAACACCTGCAGCGCGGTGGCAGGCAGCACGATGGTCGGGCGTGGCCAGCGCACGGCGAACGGGCTCACGGCGTGTTGGGTGATGCGTATGCGGATGCCCTGCCGGGCAAGCTGGCCAGCGTATTCGCGGCTGGCTGCGCCACCGCCAGGGTGCCGGCGGCACAGACGGCGCGGCGCGTGCGATCCGCGCCACCGCCAGGGTGCCGCGCAGCAGGCGGAGCAGCGCGATGCCGGCACCGATGAGATAGGCCGCCCACAGCACCTGCGCGAGCGTTGGCCAGCCCAGCCGGGGGGGGGCGCTGTGATGCCTGTCGTAATGGCCGGGCTGCCGGCGTCCAGGTCCAGTGCGATGGGGAGCGCCAACGGCGAGGGCAGCGCGGCGACCTGCGACGGTGCCGCCACAGCCAGCGCCATCGCCAGCAACGGGGGGGCAGTACGGCCAGCAGCCAGAGACACAGCCAGTAGCGCGTGGCGGCCGCGGAAAGCTGCAGCCATCGGTGCAACGCGTTGCCTGCGCCCCATGCCAGGCCAGCGCAGAGCAGGCTGCCCAGCAGGTGCACCAGCGCCGGATCCGGCAACCGCAGGCTCATGGCTGCGGCTCCTGGTCGGGGTCGGGGTCGCGGAGCAGGGCGTCAAGTTGCTGCAGTTCGGTTTCGCTCAACAGGCGGCTGTCGGCGAAGGCCTGCACCGGCAGGCCACCGTCGATTTCCAGCACGCGGCGGGCGAAGTCCGCGCTCAAGACGGCCAGGGTGGCCACCTTGCCCACCTTGGCCCGGTACACGTTCAGACCGTGCTCGGCGCTCTCATCGACCATCCCCTTGTCGACCATGCGCTCCAATGTCTTGCGCGTGGACGAGTACGACCAGTCCAGCGTTGCGGCAACGCCGTTGTGCAGCTCGCGCGCACTGCAGGCGCTGTTGCGCCAGAGGCATTTGAGCAGTTCCAGCTCGGCGTTCGAAGGGGTGGGCACACGCGCCATGGCGACACCAACATCAGGGAGTGGTGTCGCAAGTGTGCGACAAGTGTCGCATGCCCCGCAAGAGGGTCAGTCCTCCAGCCCGATCTTCCCCTCGGCGAGCGGCAACCGGCTGCCGTCGAGCAGGCCGCGGCTGAGCAGCCCGTCTTCGATGAACAGCAGTTCGCCGTTCTCGCCGTTCTTGATGCTGCTGTCGATGGCGATGATCCGGTCACCGTGGAACGTGCTCACGTGCGGCATCGAGGTATGCCCGACCACGATGCGCGCAAGGTCCAGCTGGGTGAGCAGCGCATCGACCTGGGCGGTGTCCAGCTGCCCGTCGAAGTAGCCGCGGTACCAGATCGGGCTGGTCTTGCCGTCGAACAGGCGCGCCGTGTCCGGCGCTGCCTTGACCTGATCGCGCGGCAGCCCCACGGCGGCCTGGTAGGTGGCGTTGGTCGCGTCCATGCCGCGCACCAGGTCCAGGTTCTCCGGTGCGATGCCACCGTGCAGGAACAACGTGTCGCCGATCCTCAGCATGACCGGGCGGGTGCGCAGCCATTGCCCGATCACCGAATCGGGCCCGTACAGCGCGGGGTAGCTGCGACCCAGCAGCTGCGCGCTCCGGAGGTACTTCGGATTCACGTAGCGCAGGTCGTCGTACAGCACCATCGTTTCGTGGTTGCCCAGCACGAAGTGCACCGCGCCGCCCGCCGCGCGGGCCTGCTGCTGCAGACCGTACAGCAGCCAGAACGCTTCGGTCACCTGCGGGCCGCGGTCGAACACGTCCCCGGCCACCACCAGGGTGGCATCGCCGAGCGACCACTCGTCACGCGCATCGATCACATGGTGGGCGCGCAGCAGCCGGACCAGCAGGTCGTACTGGCCGTGGATGTCCGACACCGCAACGATGCGCGGCGTGGCCGGATACTGGGCCACCTCCGCGGTGCGCGGCGGCAGCACGGTCACAGGATGCGGGTAGCCGCACTCGGGCACCACCTGGGTGGTATCGCCGCGGGCCGGCAGCGTGCGGTGCACGATGTGGTCGTTGCAGATCCACGCTGCCTCGTGGCCCTTGGCGGTAACGAACACGTACGGACCATCCGCATCGACGTGCTCGGCCGGTGCGGCCACCTCGCGCGCGCTGGTGGTGAAAGCGGCCAGCAACAGCAGGCAGGGAAACAGCGCGTGCATCGCGCGCAGGGTACGACAGGCAGGCATCGGCGGCGTCCGGGCGGAGAAGGCGTGCGCAGGCGCACGCAGTGATCCTACGCCGCGGCGCATGCGTTGGGCATGCGCCGTTGGTACCGATGGTTGTGCAGGAACAGGCGGTTGGCGGGTGACTCAGCCGCGCTGCAGGGCCTGGCGGCCGGGCGCCTCCGGCAACGCATCGTCGGCCAGTACCACGCGGTTGCGGCCGCGCTTCTTGGCCTGGTACATCGCTGCATCGGCGCGCGCCATCAAGCGCTCATAGTCCGGGTGGCCATCGTGCGCCGCCACGCCGATGCTGGCGGTCAATGCCAGCGCGGTGCCATCGGCCAGCTGCGCCGGGGTCTGTGCGATCTGCCGGCGCAGGTTCTCGGCGATCACTTCGGCCTGCGCCGCGGTCGCCGCCACCAGCACCACCACGGACTCCTCGCCGCCATAGCGGAACAGGTAGTCGCTGCCACGGGTCAGTTGGCCGAGCAGGGCTGCCACGTGCTGCAGGGCGCGGTCGCCGCCGTCGTGTCCGTGCGCATCGTTGATCGCCTTGAAATGATCCAGGTCCAGCAGCAGGATCGAGAACGGGGTGCTGGCCGAGGTGGCCAGTTCGATCTCACGGCGCAGCACGGTGGGCAGGAAGCGCCGGTTGAGCAGGTTGGTCAGGGCATCGCTGCCTGCGTCCAGTTCGCCGATCCGCTCGAACAGCATGCCCATCAGGGTGCGGATGCGCGCCAGCTGCTCGCGGATGCCCTGCAGTGCGCCGAAGCGCGCGCCAACATCGGCATGGGCCAGCGCGGCGTGCAGTTGCGCGTCCACCTGCGCCACCAGCGCGCCCACCTGTGCGGTTTCGCTGCTTTCGCCAAAACTGGGAATGCCCTTGTGGGTGAACCACAGGCCGAATTCGGAATGCGCCAGGTCGACGGTGTCGGCGTCGGTGGCCTGGCTGGCAATGGCGTACAGCAGCGCGTTTTCCCAATCCAGCAGCAATGCGCGCTGGCGTTCGCGTTCGGTGCTCACGTTCTGCACGAGCGAAAACAGCCGGTACGCCGCATCGGTGCGCGAGGAGCGCTCGCGTGCGTGCGTGTAGGCCAGGGTCATGCCCTCCAGCGCGATGTCCACCGACGCACTCAGGCAGTTGATGGCCTCGAAAGCCACGTGGCTGTCGGGCGCGTCGGCGACAATCTGCGCGAACAGGCGCTGCTTGAGCACGCGGGTGCCGCGCGTGACCAGATCCACCGGGATGCCCACGCGCGCATGCACGTCGCCGATCACCCGCTGCGCCGCCACCAGCGCGGCGATGCTGTCGGGCGTGGCCGTGAGCAGTTGGGTCAGCCAGCGCTGCATGGCCGGCTTCAGCCGCAGGCGCACCTGGTCGTGGGACAGGAAGCGGCTGGCGCGCGGGTCCTCCAGCAGCACGTCATAGAAGTGGTGGGCCAGGTCGGGCGGCGACCGGGCCGCCAGCTCGGCCAGCAGCGTGGCCGCGTCGGTGCTGGTGGCCTGCAGGGTCTGCTGCCATGCATCGGCCAGTGGCCGGCTGGCCTCATCCAGGTTTGGAACGATATCCACGATGGTTGCTCTTCCCGCCACACAGGCCGTCGAAGGTTAACGGCCGCGCGTGGCTGTAATGAAGTTACAGAATGAACGCGAGCCCAAGTGTAATAGTCTCCGCCGCATTGCCTGCTTACTCTGCGCGCATTGCAACGGAGACACCTTCATGGGTCACGACCACGATCACCTGCCCAGCGAAATCCGCCACGAAAAACCCTTGTGGTGGGCGCTGGGCCTGACCACCACCTTCCTGCTGGTGGAAGTGGCGGGCGCATTCTGGACCAACAGCCTGGCGCTGCTGTCCGACGCGGCGCACATGGCCACCGATACGCTGGCGTTGATGATCGCGCTGGTGGCGGTGCGGCTCAGCCGCCGCCCGCCCGATGCCAAGCGCACCTATGGCTACGCGCGGCTGGAAGCGCTGGGCGCGATGTTCAACGGCGGCATGCTGTTCGTGGTGGCCGGCTACATCCTCTGGGAAGCCATCGAGCGGTTCCGCCAGCCGCAGGAGATCGCCTCCACCGGCATGCTGGTGATCGCAGCCGTGGGCCTGGGCATCAACCTCATCTCGATGCGCCTGCTGCGCGCGGGCAGCGGCGAAAGCCTCAATGTGAAGGGTGCCTACCTGGAAGTCTGGGCCGACATGCTCGGGTCGGTCGCGGTGATCATCGGCGCGCTGCTGATCCGCTGGACCGGCTGGAAGCTGATCGATCCGATCCTGGCGGTGCTGATCGGCCTGTGGGTGCTGCCGCGCACGTGGGTGCTGATGCGCGAGGCCATCAACGTGCTGCTTGAAGGCGTGCCCAAGGGCACCGACCTCGCTGCGGTGCGCACGGCGTTGGGCGCCCAGGACGGCGTGGTCGATGTGCACGACCTGCACGTGTGGGCGCTGGCATCGAGCACGCCGGCGTTGACCGCACACGTGGTGATGGCCGACGGCGTGGATGCTGATGCGCTGCGACGTGCGCTGACCACCACGCTGCATGACCGGTTCGAGATCGAGCATGTCACCCTGCAGATCGAAGCGGACCACTGCGGCGACAGCTGCAGCGTGGGCAGCCCCAAGGCAGGCGATGCGCATGCCGGCCATGATCACGGCGACCACGCCCACGGCCATGCCGACCACGCGCATGCCGCGACCGACGGCCGTCGCACCGGGCCCGATTCGCAGGGCCACCACGTCCATCCCCATCCCTGAACCGGGCCGGGTGCGGGGCAGGGCAGGCTTGCCGCTACAATGCGGGTCTGCCTTGCCATCTGTCGGAGATACTGCAGTGACCCGGAAACTCGTACTGTTGCGCCACGGCCAGAGCCAGTGGAACCTGGACAACCGCTTCACCGGTTGGGTGGACGTGGAACTGACCGAACAGGGCCGCCGCGAGGCCGCCGCCGCCGGCCGCCTGATGCGCGAAGAAGGGCTGCAGTTTGATGTGGCGCATACCTCGGTGCTGAAGCGCGCCATCCACACCCTGCAGGGTGCATTGGCCGAGCTGGACCAGGACTGGCTGCCGGTGAGCAAGAGCTGGCGCTTGAACGAACGCCATTACGGCGGGCTGCAGGGCCTGGACAAGGCCGAGACCGCCGCCAAGCACGGCGAGGACCAGGTCAAGATCTGGCGCCGCTCTTACGACATCCCGCCGCCGGCGATGGACATCGAAGACCCGGGCCATCCGATCCACGACCGCCGCTACGCCGGCCTGGACCGCAACGCGCTGCCGGGCACCGAATCGCTGGCCACCACGCTGGACCGCGTGCTGCCGTACTGGTTCGATGCGATCGCCCCGCAGCTGAAGGACGGCAAGACGGTGCTGGTGACCGCGCACGGCAATTCGCTGCGCGCGCTGTACAAGTACCTCAACAACGTCTCGCAGGAAGCCATCCTGGAGCTCAACATCCCGACCGGCATTCCGTTGCTGTTCGAACTCAACGACGACCTGACGGTGCAGTCGTTCCGCTACCTGGGCGACCCGGAGGCCGCCCGCAAGGCCGCCGAAGCGGTGGCCAACCAGGGCAAGGCGAAGTAACAACGAAAGGCCGGCGCAAGCCGGCCTTTTCTTTACCCCGCGGGTAGAGCCACCCCATGGGTGGCTGCACGCGACGCACGGTTCACGCAGCCACCCATGGGGTGGCTCTACCGGCGTGTGATGGTGTGACCTTTGGCCGGTCCCTCGCCGGCGCTCCCGCGCTACGCTGCCTGATTGCCCGCCCGCCGGGTAATGCATCCATCTGTAGCCGGAGAGACGAATGAAGTTTTCCAAGCTGGTCCCGCTGGGCCTGACCGTTGCCATCGCCGCGTCGCTGGCGTCCTGCGGCAAGACCGATACCGCGCCTGCCGCCACCGCCGATGCGGCCACGCCGGCGTTTGATCAGTCGCAGATCAAGACCGCGCTGATCTCGCTCAACAGCGCCGACCTGGACCCGTCGATCGCCGCGTGCACGGACCTCAACGGCTTCGTCAACGGCAAGTGGCTCACCGCCAACCCGGTGCCCAACGACCAGACCACCTGGGGCAGCTTCGAGATCCTGCGCGAGCGCTCGCTGGAAGTGCAGCACGCACTGGTCCAGCAGGCCGCCGCCAGCACGCCCAAGGCCGGTTCGGTGGAAGCCAAGATCGGTGACATCTGGCGCACCGGCTCGGACGAGGCCAAGATCGAAGCGGCCGGTATCACCCCGCTGCAGCCGCAGCTGGACAAGATCGCCGCGCTGAACGACACCGCCGCCATCACCCAGTACCTGCGCGACAGCCAGGCGCAGGGGCAGGGGGTGCTGTTCTCGCTGTCGGCCAATGCCGACTACAAGGATTCGGCCAACGTCATCGCCTACGTGGGCCAGGGCGGGCTGGGCCTGCCGGAGAAGGGTTACTACGTCGATGATGCACAGGCCAAGATCCGCGACGCGTACGTGGCTTACATCGCGCAGGCGCTGACCCTGTCCGGCGTGGATGCCGCCCAGGCCAAGACCCAGGCCAAGGCCGTGCTGGACTTTGAAACCCGCCTGGCCAAGGCCTCGCTGTCGCGTATCGAACTGCGCGATCCGGCCAAGCGCTACAACCCGGTCAGCGCCGCCGAAGCCGACAAGCTGACCCCGAACTTCAGCTGGACCGCGCTGTTTGACACCCTCAAGGTGCCGGCCGCGCAGAAGTTCTCGCTGGCCCAGCCGGGTTTCTTCACCGAAGTGGACAAGATGCTCGCCGACGTGCCGGCCAGCACCTGGCAGGCCTACCTGCGCTTCCACACCATCGATGATGCCTCGCCGTACCTGAGCAGCGCGTTCGAGAAGGCCAACTTCGACTTCTACAGCACCACCCTGCGTGGCCAGAAGGAAATGCAGCCGCGCTGGAAGCGGGTGCTGGAATCGGTCAATGGCGCGATCGGCGAAGGCCTCGGCCAGCTGTACGTCAACGCGGTGTTCCCGGCCGACTCCAAGGTGCAGATGCAGCACCTGGTGGAGAACCTCTCGGTGGCGCTGAAGGCGCGCCTGGAGAAGCTGGAGTGGATGGGCGAGGACACCCGCAAGAAGGCGCTGGAGAAGTGGGCCAGCTTCACCCCGAAGATCGGCTACCCTGACAAGTGGCGCGACTGGTCGGGCTATGAAACCAACGCCGACAGCTACCTGGGCAACATGCAGGCCGCGCGCGCGTTCAACTACCGCTACATGCTGAACAAGATCGGCAAGCCGGTGGACAAGACCGAGTGGGGCATGACCCCGCAGACCGTCAACGCCTACTACAACGCCACCAAGAACGAGATCGTGTTCCCGGCGGCCATCCTGCAGGCGCCGTTCTTCGATGCCAAGGCGGATCCGGCGTTGAACTACGGCGGCATCGGCGCGGTGATCGGCCATGAAATGATGCACGGCTACGATGACTCGGGCAGCCAGTTCGCGGCCAACGGCAACTTCGACAACTGGTGGACCGACAGCGACCGCAAGGCCTTCACCGGCCGCACCGACCAGCTGGTGGCACAGTTCGACGGCTATGAATCGCTGCCGGGCGTGAACGTGAAGGGCAAGCTGACCCTGGGCGAGAACATCGGCGACCTGGGCGGCCTGACCGTGGCTTATGACGCGCTGCAGATGGCGTTGAAGGAAGACCCGAAGGCCAACGTGGCCGTGGACGGCCACAGCCAGGACCAGCGCTTCTTCATGAACTGGGCGACCGTGTGGCGCCGCAACTTCAACGAAGGCGAGCTGCGCGTGCGTCTGAACACGGACCCGCACGCCCCGGCCAACTTCCGCGCCAACGGTGCGCCGTCGAACATGCCGGCCTATGCCAAGGCATTCGAGTGCAAGGCGGGCGATGCGATGGTGCGTGCCGACGACAAGCGTGTTGTGATCTGGTGATCGCACGCGGTTGAGTGAAACGAAGAACCCGGCGTACGCCGGGTTTTTTGTTGGCGCATCGATCCTGACGGTTGGCCATGCCCGGCGATCCATGCGCGCCGCCGTGGCACGCGGAGGCAGGGTCGGATCCCAATCAACCGCCGTCAGCGGGTCAACGTGCGTTGGCGCATGGACCTTGAATGAGAAAGCGCCTTCACCGTTTTCAGGTCATGCGTTCGTCGCGTGTTGCACGCGCATGGCGTGGCAGCGCGACCGGATCCGTCCTGCGCAGTTGCAGGTGTGGCTGTTCGGCACGGCGTTTAGGTCAGCGCCGGTTCGCGCCGCAGCAGGTCCTGGAAGGCACCCAGCAGGTAGGCGTCGATCATGCCGCCGGACGCGTCGTCCAGGATGCGCATGACCCGGCCGCGCTCCATGGCGCCGCGATACGGGCGGTCGCTGGTCATCGCGTCCCAGCCGTCGACGAGGGTGAGGATGCGTGCGCCCAGCGGGATGCTCTCGCCGCGCAGGCCGTCGGGATAGCCGCTGCCGTCGAAGGCTTCGTGATGGGCGCGGATCAGGCGGGCCACGTCGGTGGCGTCGGCGCGCCCGGTGGCCAGGAAAATGCGTTCGCCGTGTTCGGGGTGTTGGCGCATGATCGCCTGGTCGGCGTGGTCATGGCGCCCGGGGCTGAGCAGGACGTCGTCGGGAATGCCGATCTTGCCGATGTCGTGGAAGCAGGCGGCCAGTTCGATCTGGTCGCACTGGGCAGGGTCCAGGCTGCAATGCCGGGCCAGCGAGCGCGCCAGCAGGCCGACGCGGTCGCAGTGATGACGGGTGTAGGCATCGCGCAGCTGCAGCGACACCGACAACGCGTCGATGGAGCAGGCCAATGCGGCGGGGGCGTCGTGTGGGGAGTGATCGGTCACGGGGAAATACTGCCACGCTCCCGGCCGCCGAAGCGACCGGGAACGGCGGAATCAATGCCTCTGCAGCTGGATGCCGTGCTTCTTGGCGTACGCATCCTGCGCCGCGTCCAGGGCCTGCATTTCCGTATCGATACGGTTGCCGACGGTCTGCAGCTTTTCGGCCAGCGGCATGACCTGTTCCTTGGTCTTGTCGGCCGGCAGCGCGGCCATTTCCACCAGGATGCCGAACATTTCCTCGGCGCTCTGCACGTAGGCGCGCAGCTTCTGGTGCACGTCCTTGGCATCCTCATCCGGCGGCATCTGGTCGATGCGGGTCAGGTACTGCTGCATCTCGGTGCGGGCGCGTTCCAGGCCGGGCTTGAGCGTGTCCAGGCCCTCACCGGTGGCCAGCGCCTTCTGCAGCGGCTCGCTCTTGCTACCGACGGTCCACTCCTGCACGGTGCTGGCAGCACCGTTCCAGAAGGCGACGTTCTCGGTGAGGTATTCGCTGGCGCTCATGCCACTGCCACTGCCGCCGCAGGCACTCAACAGGCCGAGGCTGGCAGCCAGCAGCAGGGTACGGAATCGTTTCAAAGCAACTCTCCTTGTCGCGGGCAGAGAACAGGGAAAAAACCCTCCGGCCCGCAGAAGCGGAGGGTCACAGGGGAAACGGGATCAGCGGGGCGACAGGGTCAACAACAGGGCCTTGGCCGCGCTGAAACGGTCTTCGGGCAACGGCAACGGATGCTTGATGCGCAGCTTGTCCGGGCCGTCCATGGTGTACAGCTTGGGCTGCTTCTGGATCATCTGGATGACCCCCATCGGGTCGATGGCCGGCTTGGCCTCGAACACGATGCGCCCGCCATTTTCGCCCAGCTCCAGCTTGCGCACGCCCAGCACGTTGGCCTGGAGCTTGAGTTCGGCGATGGCGAACAGGTGCTTGGCCGGGTCGGGCAGCAGGCCGAAACGGTCGATCATTTCCACCTGCAGCTCGCGCAGTTCATCGGTGTCGCGCGCGCTGCTGATGCGCTTGTACAGGGTCAGGCGAGTATGGACGTCGGGCAGGTAGTCATCGGGGATCAGCGCCGGCACATGCAGTTCGACGTCGGCACCTCGCACTTCCTCGCCGGCATCCAGATCGGGCAGCTTGCCCAGGCGGATGCTGCGCACTGCCCGTTCCAGCAGTTCGGTGTACAGGCTGAAGCCCACCTCGGCCATCTGGCCGCTCTGGTCTTCGCCGAGCAGTTCGCCGGCACCGCGGATTTCCAGGTCATGGGTGGCCAGGGTGAAGCCGGCGCCCAGTTCGTCCATCGACGCGATCGCATCCAGGCGCTTCTGCGCGTCGGGGGTCATCGCGCGCTTGTCCGGCACCACCAGGTAGGCATAGGCGCGGTGGTGCGAGCGCCCCACGCGGCCGCGCAGCTGGTGCAGCTGGGCCAGGCCGAAGCGGTCGGCGCGGTTGATGATGATCGTGTTGGCGTTGGGGATGTCGATGCCCGATTCGATGATCGTGGTCGACAGCAGCACGTTGTAGCGCTGCTTCTGGAAGTCCAGCATCACCCGTTCCAGCTCGCGCTCGGGCATCTGCCCGTGGGCGATGCCGATGCGCGCCTCGGGCACCAGCCCGGTCAGGTCGCGCTGCATGCGGCCGATGCTTTCCACGTCGTTGTGCAGGAAGTACAGCTGGCCACCACGGGCCAGTTCGCGCTGGAAGGCTTCGCGCAGCAGCGCGTTGTCCCAGGCGGTGATGAAGGTCTGCACCGCCAGCCGGTTCGGCGGCGGGGTGGCGATGATCGACAGGTCGCGCAGCCCGGCCATGGCCATGTTCAAGGTGCGCGGGATCGGGGTGGCGGTGAGGGTGAGCAGGTGCACGTTGGCGCGCATTGCCTTCAGCGCTTCCTTCTGGCGCACGCCGAAACGCTGCTCCTCGTCCACCACCACCAGGCCCAGGTCCTTGAACTTCACGTCCGGCTGCAGCAGGCGGTGGGTACCGATGATGACGTCGATCGTGCCGGCGGCGACCTTCTCCAGCTCGGCCTTGATTTCCTTCGTGGTCTTGAAGCGCGACAGCACTTCCACGCGCAGCGGCCAGTCGGCGAAACGGTCGCGGAAGTTGCGGTAGTGCTGCTCGGCCAGCAGCGTGGTCGGCACCAGCACGGCCACCTGCTTGCCGGCACTGGCGGCGGCGAACGCGGCGCGCACGGCCACTTCGGTCTTGCCGAAGCCGACGTCGCCGCAGACCACGCGGTCCATCGGCTGGCTGCTGGCCAGGTCGCGCAGGGTGGCGTCGATGGCGGCCAGCTGGTCGGGGGTTTCTTCGAACGGGAAGCCGGCCGCGAACGGCTCGTACATCGAGCGGTCCACGTGCAGCGCCAACCCCGCACGGGCGCGCCGGCGGGCCTGGATTTCCAGCAGTTCGGCGGCCACGTCGCGGACTTTTTCGGCCGCACGGCGCTTGGCCTTGCTCCACTGCTCGCCGCCCAGCGAATGCAGCGGCGCGGTCTCGGCCGATGCGCCGGAGTAGCGGCTGATCAGGTGCAGCTGCGCCACCGGCACGTACAGGCGGTCGCCCTTGGCGTATTCGATCTCCAGGAACTCGCCCGGCATACCGCCGGCATCGAGCACGATCAGGCCGCGGTAGCGTCCCACGCCGTGGTCTTCATGGACGATCGGCGCGCCTTCGGTGAGTTCGCCGAGGTCGCGGATGATCGCTTCCGGCTCGCGCCCCACGCGGCGGCTGCGGCGGGTGGTGCCGGCACGCTCGGGGAACAGCTGGCGCTCGGTCAGCACCGCGATCTGCGGCGTGTCCAGCGCGAAACCGTCTTCCAACGGCGCCACGGTGATCGCAAAGCGGTTGCTGGCGTCGGCCAGGAACGCCGGCAGATCGACCACCACCGGCGGCTTCAGCTCGGCTGCCTGCAGCACTTCCAGCAGCGCTTCGCGGCGCCCCGGTGAATCGGCGGCGATCAACACCCGTCCCGGGTAGTGGCCGATGAAGGACTTCAGTGCTTCGCCGGCCGGCGCATCGCGCGCGGCCACCGGCAGCGGCGGCAACGGCTGGTCGCCCAGCGGCTGCGCGTCGTCGATGCGCGCGTGGTCGGCGTTCCAGATCTCGATGCGGGGCAGCGCATTGAGCGTGGTGTTCAGTGTTTCCGGGCTGAGGTACAGCTCTTGCGGCGCCAGCAGCGGGCGCTCCACGTCATGGCGGCGCTGCTCGTAGCGGTTGCCGGTCTGCGCCCAGAAGGCGGCGGCCGCTTCGCCCACGCCCGCGCCGATCACCGGCAGCACGTTCGGCTGCAGGTAGTCCAGCAGGGCGGCGGTCTGGTCGAAGAACAGCGGCAGGTAGTACTCCACGCCGGCCGGTGCCAGCCCGGCCTTGAGATCCTGGTACAGCGCGCTGCGCCGGGTATCCACGTCGAAGCGTTCACGCAGGGTGGCCAGCACCCGCGACACGGCCAAATCGTCCAGCGGCACTTCGCGGCCGGGCAGCATGCGTACCGCATCGACCTTGTCGAGCGAGCGCTGGCTTTCCGGGTCGAAGGCGCGGATCGAATCGATGTCCTCGTCCAGCAGCTCGATGCGCAACGGCGTCTGTGCGCCCATCGGGAACACGTCGAGCAGGCCGCCGCGCACGGCGAAATCGCCCGGGTCCATCACCTGCGGCACGTTGCGGTAGGCCGCCGCTTCCAGGCGCCGCTTTTCCGCATCCAGGTCCAGACGCTGGCCAACCTTCAGGTCGAAGCTACCACCGATGATGTACTTGAGCGGGGCCAGCCGCTGCAGCAGGGTCTGCACCGGCACCACCACGATGCCACGGGTGAGCGTGGGCAGCTGGTGCAGCGCGGCCAGGCGCTGGGAGATGATGTCCGGGTGCGGGCTGAAGGCGTCGTAGGGCAGGGTTTCCCAATCCGGGAACGCCACCACTGGAAGCGCGGAGGCGCCGCCCAGCAGGGTACGCAGATCCGATTCGATCTGGTTGGCCCCGTGGTTGTCACGTGCGATGACCAGCAGCGGCCCGTCATGGACCTCCGCAGCACGGGCGACGTACCAGGCCAACGCCGTGGCCGAAGCGGGAGCGCGCCACCAGGCGCGGAGCTGGCCGGAACGGGGCAGCGGCGGAGCGGGATAGGAGGGACGTGACATGAACCGTCGATTTTAGCAGACGCCGAAGTCGCGGCCGTGTCAGTCCGGCTCGTCGCCGCTCGGCCCGCCCCCGCTCACCCGTTGCCTCTCGGGTGGCACAACCCCGGCAGGTGCCGGCCGTTGACCCGCATGCACACAAATCGTAGGTGCCGGCCGTTGGCCGGCACGCGCACAAAAGGTAGGTACCGGCCGTTGGCCGGCACGCGCACAAAAGGTAGGTACCGGCCGTTGGCCGGTACATCCTCAGCTATCGAGCTCCAGCACCATGCGCACCAACCCGGGCGTGCCCTGCGGGTGCGGCACCGGCTTGAAGCCGAGCGAAGCGGCCAGCTGCTTCATCGGCTCGTTCTCTTCGGCCACGTCGCCGTGCAGGCGGTCCAGGTACTTGCCACGTGCCCACTTGACCAGCTTGCGCATCAGCTGACGGCCCAGCCCCTGGCCGACGAGGAAGCGGCTGACCAGGATGGCGTACTCGGCTTCGCGGGTGCCCTGGATGATCGAGGCCCGTGCCACTGCGCCGACCACGGCTTCACCGGCGGGCAGCGACTCGGCCGCCACCAGGGTGATTTCGCTCTTCGGGTTGGGGTGGGTCAGGCGCTGGGTGGTTTCCGGCGACAGTTCGGTCACCGATTGCAGGAAGCGGTCGCGGATCTCTTCGGGCCCGAACAGGCTGAAGGCCGCATGCAGCGGCGCCCCGTCTTCGGGGCGGATCGGGCGGATCAGCAGCTCGTGGCCACTGGGTGCCTTGAAAATCTCGTGCCAGGGCGGCATGCGGTTACGGGTAGCCATACCGGTGATTCCTAGGTGGTCTTTGGATTCTCGCATCCCGGGGCGCCGGTTCCGTGAACGGAACGCTCACGCCGTTCAGGGGCGCGCAAGGACGCTCATTCGGCCTGCTTGAGCCACTGCAGCCGGGTGCTGGCACCGGCCTCGCCCAGGAACTGCTTCAGCGCCGGCATGGCCGGGGCCAGCACCTGGTCGAACTTCCAGGGCGGATTGAGCAGCAGCATGCCGCTGCCATTGAGCCGCAGCGGCGAGTCGTCCGGCCGGATCAGCAGTTCGGCGGTCAGCACCGACTTCACCGGCAATGCGCAGGCCTTGCGCAGGAAATGCAGGATGGTGCGGCGCTGCTTGATCGGGAACCAGATCGCGAAGGTGGCCTGCGGCCAGCGGCCGAGGATCTCGCTCACCGAGGCCAGAATGGCCTGGTACTCGGCGTCCTGGCCCTCGTAGGGCGGGTCGATCAGGACCAGCCCGCGGCCGATCTTCACGCCGTTGGCCTTGGGCGGCAGCAGGGCACGGTTCTGTGCATAGCCGTCGGCGTGGTAAACGCCGACCCGGCTGTCGTGGGCGAACAGCGCCTTCAGCGAGGCGGCTTCGTCGTCCTGCACCTCGCAGACCGCCATGCGGTCCTGCTCGCGCAGGGCGCGGGCGGTCAGCAGCGGCGAACCGGGGTAGCTGATCATGGCGCCGACCGGGTTGTCCGCCTGGACGGCCTTCAGGTAGCGCTCGACCACCGCCGGCAGCGTGGGCTGGGCCATCAGGCGCATCACCCCGTCCTCGGCCTCCAGGGTCTTGCGGCTTTCCTCGCTGGCCAGCAGGTAGCGGCCGGCGCCGCCGTGGGTGTCCAGCACGAAGAACGGGCTGTCCTTGCGCTTGAAGGTGTCGAGCAGGGCAAGCTGCACGATGTGCTTGAGCACATCGGCATGGTTGCCGGCATGGAAGGCGTGGCGGTAATTCATCGGCGCAGTGTACGGGGCGGCGGCCCCAGCGGCTATGCTGCGCGCATGAACCGCCCCCTGCACAACGTCCTGGTCGTCGAAGACGAAACCGCCATCGCCGACACCGTCCTGTATGCCCTGCGCAGCGAAGGCTACGGCGCCCAGCACTGCCTGCTCGGCGGCGGCGCGCTGGAGGCCTTGCGCCAGCAGGCGTTCGACGTGGTGGTGTTGGATGTGGGCCTGCCGGACATGAGTGGGTTCGAGGTGTGTCGCAGCCTGCGCACCTTCAGCGAGGTGCCGGTGATCTTCCTGACCGCACGCAACGACGAGTTCGATCGCGTGCTGGGCCTGGAACTGGGCGCCGACGATTACATGGCCAAACCCTTCTCGCCGCGCGAACTGGTGGCCCGGGTGCGTGCGCGGCTGCGCCGCAGCAGCAGTGCCCCGGCCGAGCAGGCCGGCTGGCAGCAGCACGGCCGTTTTGCGATCGACCGCGAGGGCCGTCGCATCCGCTTCGCCGAGCAACCGCTGGAGTTGACCCGCTACGAGTACGCGTTGATGGCCGCCCTGCTGCAGCGCCCGGGCGCCATCCTCAGCCGCGCCCAGCTGATGGACCGGGGCTGGGATACCGATGCCGACAGCGCCGACCGCACCGTGGATACCCACGTCAAGACGCTGCGGGCCAAGCTGCGTGCCGCAGGCGCCGATCCCGACCCGATCCGCACCCATCGCGGGCTCGGCTACGCGCTGGAAGTCTGAGCCATGCGGCTGGGCCTGAAGCTGTTCCTGGGGTTTTTCCTGATCGTGGGCATCGCCGCGTTCTTCGTGATGCGCATTTTCGTCAACGAGGTGAAGCCCGGCGTGCGCCAGGCGATGGAGTCGACCCTGGTCGACGCCGCCAACGTGCTGGCCGAGATGGCCGCCGCCGACCTCAAGGCCGGGCGCATCCGCAATGGGCCATTCGTGGCCAGCCTGGCCCGCGCGCAGCGCCGTGACCCCAAGGCGATGGTGTGGCGTTTTCCCAAGCGCACGCTGGACTACCGGGTGACCATCACCGACGCCAAGGGCATCGTGGTGTACGACTCCACCGGGCAGGACATTGGCCGCGACAACTCGCGATGGAACGATATCTACCGCACCCTGCGCGGCCAATATGGCGCCCGCTCCAGCCCGGAAACGCCCGGTGACGACACCCATTCGGTGATGCACGTGGCCGCGCCGATCCATGACCCGGCCGATGCCACGCGCCTGATCGGCGTGCTCAGCCTGGCCCAGCCCAACCGCAGCATCGACCCGTTCATTGCCGCCAGCCAGCGCGCCATCATGCAGCGGGGCGCGTGGTTGATCGGGTTGTCGGCGCTGATCGGGCTGTTGATGACGGCGTGGCTGATGCACGGCGTGAACCGGCTCAACCGCTACGCCAGGGCGGTCAGTGCCGGCGAACCGGTGCCACCGCCCAGGCCGCGCCGCGATGAGATCGGCGACCTGGGCCAGGCGCTGGAAACCATGCGCCGCAAGCTGGAGGGCAAGGCCTACGTCGAGCAGTACGTGCAGTCGCTGACCCACGAGATGAAGAGCCCGCTGGCCGCGATCCGCGGTGCCGCCGAACTGCTGCAGGAACCGTTGCCCGATGCCGACCGCGTGCATTTCGCGCGCAGCATCCAGGGCCAGGAACAGCGCCTCACCGAAACCATCGACAAACTGCTGGCGCTGGCCGAAGTAGAGCAGCACGGCTGGCTGCAGAAGCGCGAGCGCATCGATCTGGGCCCGCTGCTGCAGGCGGCCGCCAGCGCGGTGGCGATGCGCGCGCAGGCCGCCGCGGTGGCGATCGACGTGGAGGTGCCCGATGGCCTGGTCATCCAGGGCGACGGCTACCTCTTGCGCCAGGCATTGAACAACCTGCTGGAGAACGCGCTGGCGTTCTCCAGTGCCGACAGCCGGGTGCAGCTGAGCGCCGCGCGCGAGGGCGACGGCGTGGTGCTCCGCGTGGCCGACCGCGGCAGCGGCGTGCCCGACTATGCGTTGGACCGCGTGTTCGAGCGCTTCTACTCGCTGGCGCGGCCGGCCACGGGCCTGCGCAGCTCCGGGCTGGGTCTGTCGTTCGTGCAGGAAGTGGCACGCCTGCATGTTGGGCGGGTGCAGCTGCGCAACCGCGAAGGCGGCGGTGCATTGGCCTCGCTGTGCTTGCCAGAGCGCGATCCGGGCACGCCGATCCGTCGCTGAGCCAGGCGCCGCGGGCACTTCACACAGACTTCAAACTCAGCACAAACCCCGCACACCACCGCGCCCGAAGCTGGCCCCCTCCCAACCGAGGACGGGCCATGAAATCCCTGAAGATGCTGTTGCGGTTCGCCATTGTCGGCGGGCTGATCCTGTTGCTGCTGATCCCGTTGATGATGATCAAGGGTGTGATCGAGGAGCGCGAGGCGTACCGCGATGAAGCCTACCTGCGCGTGTCGCAGAGCCGCGCCGGTGCGCAGACCCTGACCGGTCCGGTGCGCGTGGTGCCGTGGACGGACACGCGCGAGGTCGAGGTGGTCGACGCCGCCGGCAACAAGAAGAAGGAAATCCAGACCGAGCACAGTTACTGGCTGCAGATGCCGGCCACGCTGCGGGTGGACGGGCAGATGCAGCCCGACGAACGCCGGGTCGGCCTGTTCCGGGTTCCGGTCTACAGCTGGAAAGCGAAGATCACCGCCGAGTTCGCCGACGACGACTATCCCATCAAGGCCGGGCGCGTGTATGGCACGCCGTACCTGGCCGTCGGTATCGCCGACCTGCGTGGCCTGGTCGGCTCGCCCACCCTGCAGGTGGATGGGCAGGCGTTGACGCTGCAGCCTGGCATCGGCGCGGTCAACGGACTTGGCAAGGGCCTGCACGTGCCGCTGCGCGACTTCGACGACAGCATCGGCGGCATGCTCAAGGGCAGCCGCCTGCAGCTGGACGTGGTGCTCGACGGCACCCGTTCGCTGGCGGTGGTGCCGGTGGGCGACGACAGCCGCATCGCGATCCGCTCGCCGTGGCCGCACCCGCTGTTCGGCGGCAGCTTCCTGCCCAACCAGCGCACCGTCACCGACACCGGGTTCGATGCACAGTGGGCCGTGTCCTCGCTGGCCTCCGAAGCACAGCGCCAGCTGCGCGACAGCAAGGACCTGGACCCGGAAACGGTCAGCGTGGAACTGGTGAACCCGGTGGACATCTACACCCAGGCCGATCGGGCCAGCAAGTACGGCATCCTCTTCATCCTGCTCACCTTCGTCGGCTTCATCCTGTTCGAGCTGATCAAGCGCCTGCGCATCCATCCGCTGCAGTACCTGATGGTGGGCCTGGCCCTGGCGATCTTCTTCCTGCTGCTGCTCAGCCTGTCCGAGCATATTCCGTTCTGGCTGGCCTACCTGGTGTCGGCGGTGGCCTGCATCGGGGTACAGGCGGTGTATCTGTCGGGGGTGTTGAAGAGCTGGGCGCGTGGCCTGGGCTTTGCCGGCATGCTCACCGTGCTGTACGGCGCGCTGTATGGCCTGCTGATCTCGGAGAACAACGCACTGCTGATGGGCTCGCTGCTGCTGTTCGGCGTGCTGGCCAGCGCGATGTGGATCACCCGCCGGATCGACTGGTACGAAGTCGGCGCGAGCCTGAAATAAGGAGCGGCACATGAGCTGGCGCAACGGGTTGCGGCAACGCGCATGGCAGGGCATTCCCGAACTGCTGGAAGTGGACGCGCTGCTGCAGGCCAGCAGCGTGCTGGCGGCCTTGCCGGGGGCGCGCATCGCCCCCGGCCTGGTGCGCTTCAAACTGGCGGCGCGAACCTGCGAAGGAGTGCAGCGGCAAGGCCTGGACTGGCTGTCCGGCGCACGCCAGGGCCGCGGTGCCCTGGCCGGAAAAGTACCGCGCTACCGGCCATGGAAGGCCGGCAACGCGGCGCTGGCCGAGATCGGCATTGCCGGGCTGCCCATGGACTGGCCGGCGCACGCGGCGGTGTATGGCTGCAGCAGCGTTGACCGCCGGCACTGGCTGTTGCTGGTGCCGGGCAGCGCACAACTATGGCTGGGCTGGACCGGCTGAGCAGCGCCAGCCGGGCACACCTCATGTGTGCGCACATGACCGATGGGACGGGGGCCCGGCGCGCGCGCTGGATAGACTCGACTGTTCGACGAGCAATGCCGAAGGGCCGGGGTGGGGCGTGGTGAAGTGGAGCGGGCTGAAGTGGGGTGTACTGGCGTTAGCGCTGGCGATGGGTGGCAATGCAACGGCGCAGCAGCGCGAAGCGGTGGACCTGGACATGGTGGGCAAGATCCGCCAGCAGGCCTTCCACCAGTCCCAGGTGATGGATACTTTCAGTTATCTCACCGAGCGCATCGGGCCGCGCCTGACCAACTCGCCGGCGATGGGCCGGGCCAATGCCTGGACACGCGGCAGGTTCAACGACTGGAAGCTGGACAACGTCCACGACGAAGCGTTCGATGGCTTCGGCCGTGGCTGGGAGTTCACCTCGGCCAGCGTGGAGATGCTGGGCGATCGCGTGCAGCCGCTGCATGCGCTGCCCAAGGCGTGGACGCCGGGCACCCAGGGCCCGGTCGAGGGCGAGCTGGTGCAGGTGGACATCAAGAAGCCCGAGGACATCGAGAAGTACCGCGGCAAGCTGCGCGGGAAGATCCTGTTGCTGGGCGAGGCGCGCGAGTACAAGCGGGGCACCGACGCCGATTCGCACCGGCATGATGCCACCTCGCTGGAAGGCCTGCAGGAATTCACCCTGCCCAAGGACAAGGACGTGGTGGCCGACCGCGCCAAGCGGGTCAAGGAGTACCAGGAGAAGCAGGCGCTGGCGGCCAAGGTCAACGCCTTCTTTGTCGACGAAGGCGCACTGGCCTCGATCAGCATCAGCGGCTGGGACAACGGCATCATCCGTGTTGCCGGCGGTGGCTCGCGCAAGGCGGGTGAATCGGTCGGCATCCCGGAGCTGGCGATGATCGCCGAGCATTTCAATCCGTTGGTACGTGCGCTGGAGGCCAAGCAGCCCGTGCGCCTGCGCGTGGATGTCGCGGCCCGCTTCACCGACGAAACCGACCAGCCCGGCTACAACACGCTGGCCGAGATCCGCGGCAGCAGCCGGCCCGATGAAGTGGTAATGATCGGCGCGCACCTGGATTCGTGGCACAGCGGCACCGGCGCCGCCGACAACGCCGCCGGCGTGGCGGTGATGATGGAGGCCATGCGCATCCTCAAGGCTGCGGGCGCCAAGCCGAAGCGCACCATCCGGGTGGCCCTGTGGAGTGGCGAAGAACAAGGGCTGATCGGCTCGCAGGCCTATGTGGCCAAGCACTTCGGTGGTTTCCCCGAGCCTGCCGATGCGGCGCAGAAGGCGCTGCCGGCCTCGTTGCGCGAACCGACCGGTGCCCTGCAGAAGACCCGCGACTACAGCAAATTCCAGGTCTACTTCAACATGGACAACGGTTCGGGCCGCTTCCGGGGCATCTACGCGCAGGAGAACATGGCGGCCGTGCCGATCTTCGAGGCCTGGCTGGCCCCCTTCCACGACGTGGGCGCCACCACCGTGGCCACCCGCAACACCGGCAGCACCGATCACATCAGCTTCGACCGCATCGGCCTGCCGGGCTTCCAGTTCATCCAGGACCGGCTGGACTACTTCACCAACGTCCACCACAGCCACCTCGATACCTGGGACCACGCCGAACCGGAAGACCTGAAGCAGGCCGCCGCCATCGTGGCGTCCTTCGCCTACCACGCGGCCATGCGCGAGCAGCCCTTCCCACGCAAGCCCGAGCCGCAGCCGTAAGGAGGCCGGACGGAGGGGGCGCCCGCCGCCTCCGTGACCTCCCGGGGGTAGTGGTAAAATCGGCGGATTCCCGTTCCCCGAGCCTTCCATGACCTGCCGCACCCGTTTCGCCCCCAGTCCTACCGGCTACCTGCACATCGGTGGCGCCCGCACCGCGCTGTACTGCTGGCTGGAGGCCCGTCACCGTGGCGGCGAATTCGTGCTGCGCATCGAAGACACCGACCGCGAGCGCAGCACCCAGGGCGCGATCGACGCGATCCTGGAGGCGATGGACTGGCTGGGCCTGGGCTATGACGAAGGCCCGATCTACCAGACCCAGCGCGTGGCCCGGTACCAGGAAGTGGCCGAACAGCTGGTCGCGCAGGGCAAGGCGTACTACGCCTACGAGACCAAGGAAGAGCTGGACGCGATGCGTGAGGCCGCCATGGCCCGGCAGGAAAAGCCGCGTTACAACGGCGCCGCACGCGATCTCGGCCTGCCGTACAGGGACGACCCCAACCGCGTCATCCGCTTCAAGAACCCGCTCGAGGGCACGGTGGTGTTCGACGACCTGATCAAGGGCCGCATCGAGATCGCCAACAGCGAGCTGGACGACATGGTCATCTTCCGCCCGGACGGCTTCCCCACCTACAACTTCGCGGTGGTGGTGGACGATTGGGACATGCGCATCAGCGAAGTGATCCGCGGCGATGACCACATCAACAACACCCCGCGCCAGATCAACCTGTACGAAGGCATCGGCGCGCCGGTGCCGAAGTTCGGGCACATGCCGATGATCCTGGACGAGCAGGGTGCCAAGCTGTCCAAGCGCACCGGCGCGGCCGACGTGATGCAGTACAAGGACGCCGGTTACCTGCCCGACGCGCTGCTGAGCTACCTTGCCCGGCTGGGCTGGTCGCACGGTGACCAGGAGCTGTTCAGCCGCCAGGAGCTGATCGACCTGTTCGACGTGACCAACTGCAACTCCAAGGCCGCGCGCCTGGACATGGCCAAGCTGGGCTGGGTCAACCAGCACTTCCTGAAGACCGAAACGCCCGACAGCATTGCCCCGCACCTGGTCTACCAGCTGAACAAGCTGGGCGTGGATCTGGCCGCCGGTCCGGCCCCGGCCGATGTGGTGGTGGCATTGCGCGACCGCGTGCAGACCCTGAAAGAAATGGCCGAGAAGGCGGTGGTCTGGTACCAGCCGCTGACCGAGTACGACGAGGCGGCCGTGGCCAAGCACTTCAAGCCGGGCGCGGAACTGGCGCTGGGCAAGGCCCGCGAGCTGCTGGCGGGGGTCGCGGACTGGACCGCCGAGGGCGTGTCGGTGGCGCTGCACGAGGTGGCCACGGCGCTCGAGATCGGCATGGGCAAGGTGGCCCAGCCGCTGCGCGTGGCCATCACCGGCACCCAGGTGAGCCCGGACATTTCGCAGACGGTGTTCCTGGCCGGGCGTGAAGAGGCCTTGAAACGCATCGACGTCGCACTCACTAAAGTACCGACGGCCTGACCACAGGAGACCGCGCATGCCTGCCAAAACCGCTTGTACCGCCCCGCACCACCACGTCCACGACGCATCCGATTTCGTGAAGGTGGTGGAACGCGTGTGCTCGGAACGCGGGCTGCGCCTGACCCCGATCCGCGCCAACGTGCTGCGTCTCATCGCCGAGGCCGGCAAGCCGGTCAAGGCTTACGAACTGCTGGAGTGGGTGCGTAGCGGCAAGGGCGTCGGTGCCGATGCCCCGCCCACGGTGTACCGCGCGCTGGATTTCCTGATGGCCAACGGTTTCGTGCACAAGCTCGAATCGGTCAACGCGTTCGTGGCCTGCCACCATCCCAGCAGCGCACAGCATTCGGTGCCGTTCCTGATCTGCAACAGCTGCCACAGTGCGGTGGAACTGGAAGACAAGGAGATCGTGAGCCAGCTGGAAAAGCGCGCCAAGGAGCTGGGCTTCCAGCCGCAGGCGCAGACCCTGGAAGTGCACGGCCTCTGCGCGCGCTGCGCCGGGTAGGTACCGACCGTTGGTCGGTGCGCTCGCTGCAAAAAACGCCGCGCCCTGCGCGGCTTTTTTTTGCTTCTTCGCCCATCTGCGGGACAAGCAGAAACGCCGTTTGACGCTTTCCATGCGCGGCCGTCGGCGGGTCGGGCGCTGGGCCCCATGCCCTTTCCGGCGAATGTCCCCCGGCGTCGGCCTGCGGCCGCCCCCTCCTCCTTTATTTCGCCTCCAAGGGCATGGGGCCCAGCGCCCGACCCGCCAACAACCATCAAAAAAGCCCGGCTCCCCGCCAGTACCGCAAGCCGAGCCCCGTAGCGGCCGGTAGGCTCCTGGGCAAAATAAAGGAGGAGGCCGCCCCGCGGCCGGGGGACATTTGCACCAGGGGCCTACCGGCCGCTACGGGGCCCTCACGCTCGCGACAGGCCCGATCGGCGACGCCAGCCGATCCAAACGGCGCCCGCACACCCGGGCACCCGCCCTTGCAACAAGACGCTCCCCTCGATGGGAGAAGAGCCTTCTTTGCGCGATGTCCCGGATCGATCATCCCCTTGGTAGAACCACGCCATGCGTGGCTGCCCCTGCGATCAGCTGCTCCACCTCCAGCGCACCACCGTAAGCCGCCGGCGCGCTGCCCTTGGCGCCTTCTGCGCCAGTGCGTTGAACTTCATCGGCGCTCCGCCGCGTCGGTATCGCTGCCGTCTGCCGCCGTATCCACCTTCACCACCACCGACATGCCCGGGCGCAGCCGCTTGGCCAGCGGCTGGTCCGGGTCGATGGAGATGCGGATGGGCAGGCGCTGCACCACCTTGGTGAAGTTGCCGCTGGCGTTGTCCGGGCGCAGCACGCTGAACTCCGAGCCCGTCGCAGGGGCGATCTGCTCGATGTGCCCGTGCAGCTTTTCACCGTCGAAGGCGTCCACCTTGAACGAGGCGGGCTGGCCGATGCGCATCTTCCATGTCTGTCCTTCCTTGAAGTTGGCCACCACCCATAGCGTGTCCGGCACCAGGAACAGCAGCTGCGAGCCGGCCGTGACGTATTGGCCCAGTCGCACCGAGGCTTCGCTGATCTGGCCGTCGCGCGGGGCGTGGATGATGGTGTTGGCCAGGTCGATCCGGGTCAGTTCCAGCTGTGCCTGCGCGGTTTCCACGCGGGCCTCCAGACTCTTGCGTGCCACCTGGGTGGAGGTCAGTGTTTCCTCGGCGATGCGGATCTGCGCCTGCGACTGCAGCACGGCCGCCTGCGCCGATTGCGCTCCGGTGCGCAGCTTGTCGCGGTCGCTGAGCGCCACCAGCTGCTGCGCGGCGAGTGCTTCATAACGCTTGAGCTCGGTGCGCGACCGCGCCAGCTCCGATTGGCCGGCGACAAGGTTGGCCTGTGCCGCACCGATCTGCGCACGGTTCTGCGCCTGTGCCTGGTCGGAGTTGGCCAGCGCAGCCTTTGCACTGTCCAGGTCGGCCTGGGCCTGGGCCACCTTTTCCTTGTAGATGCGGTCGTCGATGCGGACCAGCGGATCGCCCTGTTTGACGTGCTGGAAGTCCTTGACCAGCACCTCGGTGACATAGCCATTGACCTGCGGCGCCAGCACGGTGATCTGGCCGCGCACGTAGGCGTTGTCGGTGCTCACCCGGGTGCTGTCGAACGGCCACAGCGACCATGCGCGCAGGATCAGCGCGATGCCCAGCAGCGCAATCACAATCATGATCACCACGCTGCGGGTGCTGGGCTTGAGGTACTTGGGCGCGCTCGGCGGCGGCACCGTGCCTGCTGCGGCCGCGCTGCCGGCGGGCGCGGCATCGGTCGGCGGCGCCGGGTTGACGTTCTCAGGTGCGCCGTCGTCGCGGGGCGGGGGTGTGGGCATGGGGGGACTCATCGGGGCGGTGCGGGCAGCGGCGCCGCGACTGGAGGGGAGGGGTGGCGTTTGCGCCACTGCTTGAGGACGGCGGTACGCACCGACAGCAGCAGCAACCAGCCCAGGAAGCCCAGCGCGACCATGCCGCTGAGCCGGAACACATCATTGAAGGCGCGCACGTTGGCTTCGCGGCGGGCGGTCAACGCCAGCTGCGCCATGCCCTGCGCGCTGCGCTGCACCGGGTCGGTGATCACCCCGGCATAGAGCTGCTGTTGTTGTTTCAGGCGCTGCGCGACCACGCCATCGGCCGGGTCGAGCTGGCTGACCAGTGCCGTGGAATATAGCTGCTCGCGGTGCAGCTGGTAGGTCCCCAGCACCGCCGAACCTGCCAGCCCACCCAGGGTCTGGGTGATCGACAGGGTGACCAGGAAGGTGATCATGTGGTCCACGCCCTGCTTCAATGCCTGGGTGATGCCGAGCATGATCAACGGCCCCATGAACATGCCGGCGCCGACCGACGCCAGGAACTGGCTGGCGAAGAAATCGTGCGGGCGGTCCAGGCTGGTGCGGCCCTGGTCGAGCAGGGCGGCGCTGCCCAGAAGCAGAATGGCCATCAGCAGCTGGGCGATGATGCGCTTGGGGCCGAAGGTGAGCGATGCCGCTGCGATGCCGGTGATCACGCCGGCCAGGATCACCCCGAACAGCGGGCGCATCTGGTCCGGCCCCATGCCCAGCTGGCGCATCAACCCGACCACGCCATACGACTGTTCGGTGGTGAGGAAGCGGATCAGGAACGCGCCGACGATGAAGTGCAGCACCGGCAGGCTGGCCAGCCACCGCGTCTGCAGCAGCGGGTTGCGCCGGTAGTGTTCGAGAATGAAGCCGGCGGTTGCCAGCGTGATGGAAGCCACCAGCGCCCAGCCCAGCCACGGCGTATCCAGCCACCACCGCACGTAGCCCTGGGCCAGCACCACCACCAGCAGGCCCACTGCCGGCGCGAGCAGGGCGAAGGTGAGGAAGTCCAACGGCTCGAACGCCTTGATCTGCACGCCCGGCGGCAGCTTCAGCACCACCACCGCTGCGAACGCGCACAGGGCCAGGCCGGCCTCGAACAGGTACAGGGTGTGCCACTGGCCGGTGTCCACCAGCCCGGGCGACACCAGCCAGGCGATCGGCACGGCCAGCTGCGAGATGCCCACCCCGACCACAAGCAGGTTGCCGGTGTATTTGCGCGGCAGCGACTGCAGCATGTACAGCGTGCCCAGGGTGCTGCAGGCGGCGCCGGCAAAGCCGCTGGCCGCGCGGGTCAGCACGGTGGTTTCATAGCTGCCCACGAACAGGTGCAGCACCGCCAGCGCGGCATACAGGCCCAGGCCGATTTCGGCGAACAGGCGGATGCCGTACTGCTGGCGGAACTTGAAGGCGAGCAGGTTGGCGGTGACATTGACCATCGCATAGGCGGCCACCAGCCAGCTGCCTTGCGCCGGGGTCAGGCCGAGCTGGCCCTGCATGAAGGGCAGGTTGGCGGTGACCAGCGCATTGCCCAGGCCGCCGGTGATGCCCACCAGCAGCGCTACGGCGGCATAGGCCACGCGCCGGTGCCAGGGATGCCACGGCATCGACGCCGAGCCGGGCAGGGTCGGCTTCTCGTGGTCTTCCCAGTCCGGGATCGGTTTGAGGTACTGCGCCATCAGCCCTCCGCGTCGACGGGTCCCTGCAGTCCGGTACGCAGCAACTGCAGGGCGCGCGCCACCAGCTTGGCCCGCTCTTCGCGGGATTTGCCACGCAGCGCGGCTCCCAGCATGCCTGAGATGAGTGAAATGTCTGTCACCTGCAGGTCGGCACGGCACAGGCCGGCGGCGATCGCGCGCTGGATCGGCGCTTCCAGCAAGCCCCAGATGGTGTGCCGGGCGGCCTTGATGGCCGGGTCATCGGGGTCCACCGCGCGCCAGTAGTCCGACAGCGCAGGCGACTGCACGATGCGCGCGGCCATGCCTTCGAGCACTTCGAACAACGCATCATCGCGCTCGCCCAGGCTCTGCACCTGGCGGTTGATGCGGGCAACCGTCCGCTGCAGCAGCGCCTCCACCAGTGCGGTGCGGTCGGGGAAATTGCGGTACAGGGTGGCGCGGCCGACCTGCGCGCGTTCGACCACCAGGTCGAGCGGGGCAGTGACGCCATGCTGCCCGAACACCGCATCGGCGGCATCCAGGATGAGGGCGCGGCGGGCAGCCGCATCGGCGCGTTGGGAGGTCATGAGACATCTTCGGACGAAAATGTCCGTAGCGGAAGGGGCCGATGCGAAGAGGGTCGGGCAAGGTGCGGGAAGGTCTGCGGGGCGTGAAGCCGTCGCTGCAACGACCGCGCATGTTCGCTGTTTCGGCTTACAGCACCAGGGGACGGTAGCGCAGGATCCGGTCGGCGATCTGGGGCGCGGACAGCTGGCGGGGAAGAGGGCGATCACTGCGTCCGGATCGAGCACGGCGTCGATCAGCCGCTGCACATCGGCATCGGTGTTCTGTTCGATGCCCGGGGCGGTCTGGATGCGCGCGATGAGCGCGAGCAGTGCGTCGCGGTCCAGGTGTAAACCGGTGGGGAGGGGAGCGATCGTCGGAGCGGTCCGAACAGCGGGCCGATCCGGGCGGCGTTGATGCGGCCGGCGGCGAGGGCGTGTTTTTGGGCTGGCCAAGGCGGAGTCGGAGCAAGAGCCGAAGCCGAAGCCGAAGCCGAAGCCGAAGCCGGGGCGGTTTGGCGGTGGCCGGTGGTTGGCGTGTATGGGCGGCGGGTACGCGGTTCCAGGACACGCCGTGAACCCATCCCTGGGGGCTCGTGGGCGCCATCCATGGCGCCCAACGGTCCTGGAACCGCGTACCCGCCACCCATCTCACAGATCACGCGCGT
>Ga0308161_1000558_pt1 | contig 56918 bp, 70 predicted proteins | sample PhyFR2_FD_201034 | JGI IMG/M metagenome (GOLD analysis project Ga0308161, IMG submission 201034) | Phyllosphere microbial communities from UC Gill Tract Community Farm, Albany, California, United States - DLSLF.R2 | ecosystem: Host-associated > Plants > Phyllosphere > Unclassified | place: USA...
TCTCCACGCCGCGCATCATCATGCACATGTGCTTGGCTTCGATCACCACGGCCACACCGGCGGCCTGGGTCACGTCCTGGATGGCGTCGGCGATCTGCCGCGTGAGGTTTTCCTGGATTTGCAGGCGTCGGGCGAACATGTCGACGATACGCGCCAGCTTCGACAGGCCCAGCACCTTGCCAGTCGGAATATAGGCCACATGGGCCTTGCCGATAAAGGGCAGCAGGTGGTGTTCGCACAGCGAGTACAACTCGATGTCCTTGAGGATCACCATCTCGTCGTTATCGGAAGAGAACAGCGCCCCGTTGACGATCTCTTCCAGGTTCTGCTCGTAGCCATGACACAGGTACTGCATGGCTTTGGCGGCGCGCTTGGGCGTGTCGAGCAAGCCTTCGCGCTCTGGGTCTTCGCCGAGGCCTTTGAGAATCTCGCGGTAGTGTTGGGGCAGGGACAAGGTCATACAACATCCTCACATACGGCTTACTTGATATGCCGCCCGCCGTTGACGGTCAGGGTGGTACCGGTGACATAGGGGTTGTCCAGCAGGTAACGCACGCTCTGGTAGATCACCTCGGGTCCGGGCTCGATGCCCAGGGCCGACTTGGCCAATACCTTGCTGCGATAGGCCGCGTCGTCGTTCTCGTTGAACATCACCATCGCCGGGGCGATGCCGTTGACCTTGATCAGCGGCGCGAACTGCGCGGCAAATGACAGCGTAAGGCTGTCGAGCCCGGCCTTGGTGGCGCAGTAGGCAATGTGCTGGCGGCTGCCCTTGCGCACCACGTCATCGCTGATGTGCACGATGTCGGCAGGTGAAGAGCGTTGCAGCAGGGGTGAACAATGCAGGTTGATCAGGTAGGGCGCAAGCATGTGCACGCTGAACATGTCGCTGAAGGCGCGGCTTTCGTCGCCTGGGGTTTCCGCGACCCAGGCCGAGGCGTTGTGGATGATCGCGCGCAGGCTTTGAGTATGGGTCTGCAGGTCAGCAATAAACGTCAGGATTCCAGCTTCGTTGGAGAAGTCGGCAAACACACCGATTGCACCCCGGTCCCGCAGGGCCTGCACGCCGGGGCGTTCGCTGCGGTAGCTGAAAATCACCGGTTGGCCCTCGTCCAGCAGGCGCTGGGCGCAATGCAGGCCGACACGTTGGCCGGCGCCGGTAATCAGGATCGGGGCGTTCGTTGCAGTCATGGGAGGCTCGCGTCGCTGGCAGGCGCAAATCATACCAGCGACGGGTCGCCCCTGTACTCACGCCGCCGCTTCGGCGGCCTTGCGCGGTGCCGGCGCGGGATGCAGCCAGTTCGCCAGCAGGTGGGTCGACAGCGGAATGAACCAGTAAACCATCAGAGGCGTGAGTGCCATCGTGCTGACCAGCACGCGTGGCACCAGGTCGAGCTGATTGAGCAATGGTCCCAGGATAAAGTTGAACAGCAGCGACACCGGGAAAAACGCCAGCCAGATCGCCACCGCCTGCTTCCAGCGCGGCGGACGCGCACCCGCCGCACCAAACCAGCCGTCGATGCCACGTACACGGTGCTCGGACGGGTCGGCAAACAAGTCGCTGCCACGGCTCAGCCACGCACCACGGGAGGCGGAAAATTCCCAGGCGTGCAGGGTCTTTTCATCGGCGAAACGGAAAATGATCTGGAATTCGTCATCGTTGGGCGGCGGTGCCAGCACGCCGGAACCCAGGTAACCGGGGAAGTCGGTGGCCAATTGCTCGCCTTCGCGCAGCCAGGCCATCAGTTCTTCGTAGCGTCCTTTGGCGACGCGGCGCGCAACCATCAAGGTGACGGGAGAGGTAGACATTGTGTATCTCCAAATATACGGGTGCGCTGAACCGGGTAGGTGGCGCACAGACGACGCTGCGGGGTGTTGCAGCGACGTGTAAAAAGCAGGCAAGGATTATTCCTGTTTTGCCGAAATACACCAGCGACATTGGTCCGAAAAGCCCAGACCTTGAAAAAGACAGGCCTAAAGGCGTTAAATGACCACCCGACTACAAACGGTTTTTTGGTCTCAAATGCCCGTGATTACTGCTCCCATTGATAGCACTTCGCATCTGGATTCAACTGACGCCCCTGAGCTGTTTCCAATCCGTGAAGTATCAAGATTGACAGGCATCAACCCGGTCACCCTGCGTGCCTGGGAGCGCCGTTACGGTCTGATCCAGCCCGTACGCACCGAAAGTGGGCATCGCCTCTACTCCAAGTCCGACATTGAGACCGTCAATCGCATTCTTGATTGGATCGAGCGGGGAGTGGCCGTGAGCAAGGTCGGCAAGATTCTCGCCCGCGACGATCAGCAGGCCCAACTGATTCGCGCTGAGCGTGACACCCTCGAAGAGGCCGAATGGCCGCAGTGGCGGGCGCGCCTGATGACCGCGATCAGCGCCTTTGATGACCGCCAGCTGGAGAGCCTGTACGGCCAGATTTTTACCACCTATCCCCTCAGTGTGGCGTTCCAGGACATCCTGATGCCTCTCTGGAACGAGCTGTTGCGCCACCAGGGGCGCTTCGGCCAGGCCAGCGAATGGCTGTTTTTCGATGCTTTCCTGCGTGTACAAACCTTCCTGCGCCTGCACGTCGCGAGCGTGTCGCCAAGCCCTCGGGTTCTGCTGGCCGCCATGCCCGGCGAATGCCGCAAATTGGAATTGCTGGTGGCGGCGCTGTTGATGAGTCGTGATGACTTGGCCGTGAAGGTGCAGGGCATGGGCCAGCCGTTTGATGAGCTGACCCTGGTGTGTGAAAAGATTCAGCCCCAGGCGCTGGTCATCTTCTCCAATCACGCCCATAACCTTGAGTTGGCCGGACGCCTCAATCGCTTGGCGTTGACCCTCGATTGCCCATTGTTTCTGGCGGGTGCCGCGTCGGACCTGGCGCAGAGCGCACTGGCAGGCTCCTCCATCGGTTGCCTGGGCAGCGAAGGGCGCGAGATGCAACGCCGCTTGCAGCAGTTCCTCAGCGGTAACCTGGATACCTGATCTCAGGCGTGCATCTGCGGGTGCACCAGGCGGTGCTGATGCAGGATGAACTGGCGCAGGCGCTCGATTTCATCCGTATCGCTTTGGCTGAGGCGATAGGCAAACAACCCCCGGGCCGTTTCCCGCTCGAACGCGCCGCGCAGGCTGATGCGCTCATAGCCGGAAGGGCTGAACCACAGGGAAAAGGTTTTTGGCGGCTTGATCCTGCCCCGAATCTCCACCAGCACGCCCTTGAATGACACTTCATGCACCCACAGCGCGCTCGCCGTGCCCTTGATGTTTTCCAGGGCCACCGGTGCTTCGAGCGCCAGGCGCCAGGCGCGGATCACCGGGCCGTCTTCGAAAATGCTCGGCACCCCCAGACGCAGATGCACGGCATTGAACTCATCTTCCACCAAGTGCAGGGGAAAGGTCAGTTGCTGGTTGTCGAACTGTGCCTGGATGGTGACATGGTCGTGGGCGGCCAGGCGCGTGAGCAAGTCGCGAATCTGCGCACCGCCGTTGACGGTCAGGCTCGACGACGCGTCCCGCAAGTTAAGTTGCGGGTTGTGTTGCATGTTCTGAATGAAATCCAGCTCATCCTGGGTCAGAAGTGCATCGCGTTGCATCGTACTTGCTCAGTAGGGAGGGCATTAAAGTGCCATTATCCGCTCATATGGCCGTATTTTCTAAGTTTTGTTCAATCCGCTGGTCGCCTTGAGCGCCGCCAGCTCGGCCTTGACCTGGGCCAATTCGCCTTCCAATTGCGTGACACGCTGCTGGGCCCTGACCTGGAGCGTGACGTCTTTTTGTACGCCGACAAAATACGTCTGTTTATCGGCTGCGTTATATACCGTCGAAAGTGACAGTTCGTTCCAGAAATGGCTGCCGTCCTTGCGGTAATTACGCAGGATTTCCCGGCACGACTCACCACTCTCCAACGCGTCCCGTATGGCCATCAGCGCTGGCTGGTCACGGTCACCCGACTGCAGGAAGCGGCAGTCCTGATAGAGGATTTCATCGAGGGTGTAGCCGGTGAGCCGTTCGAATGCGGGGTTTACATAAATCAGCGGCTTGTCTTTGCCTTCCCGTTCGGCGACCACGATGCCGTCGTTGGAAGCGGCGATCACCATTTGCATCAGCTTGGCGTTAATCATTGAGCGGTCCATGGCTGGTTGTTGAAATGGGCAGTTTATGACAAGTCCTGAATCTTGCACGGTGTGCCCCGAAATATTTGCGTCGCTGTTAATATCCCAGGCTTTCGCTCAACTACAGGATCAGATTGATGAAAGTCGCCATCCTTTCCGGCTCGGTCTACGGCACGGCTGAAGAAGTCGCCCGCCACGCCGCCGGCATCCTCAAAGACGCCGGTTTTGAAGCCTGGCACAACCCCCGTGCAACCCTGGCGGATGTGCAGGCGTTTGCCCCCGAGGCGTTTCTGGCGGTGACCTCGACCACCGGCATGGGTGAACTGCCCGACAACCTGCAACCGTTGTATTCGACGATTCGCGACCAGTTGCCCGCCGCCTGGCGCGGTCTGCCCGGTGCGGTGATCGGCCTGGGCGACGCCAGCTATGGCGACACCTTTTGTGGCGGCGGCGAGCAGATGCGTGAACTGTTCGGCGAGTTGGGCGTGCGCGAAGTCCTGCCGATGCTGCGCCTGGACGCCAGCGAGAGCGTCACTCCGGAAACCGACGCCGAGCCGTGGCTGGCTGAGCTGGTCACCGCACTGCGCGCCGATTGAGCGGTTCGCAGTGGCTTTATTGACGGCGTCTCTTTGACGCCGTTTACACAGATTTAAACTATTCTCCTAGCTGACTCGTACGGTCATCAAGCTGGCTGCGAAGGCAACTCCGTCCGCCAGGGCGTCTGACTAGACTGGCCCATCACTCAAAAAACAATAAGAAGTGCGCCAAGGAGGTCGTTGCCGTGAGCCTAGCCCCTGTTGTATCGCCACAGACTGTCAAAGACCAGGTCAGCGCTGCCGAGTGGCAAGCCCGTGTCGACCTGGCCGCCTGCTATCGCCTGGTGGCGCTGCATGGCTGGGACGACCTGATCTTCACCCACATCTCGGCCAAGGTGCCGGGCACTGATGATTTTCTGATCAACCCTTACGGGCTGATGTTCCACGAGATTACCGCGTCGAGCCTGGTCAAGGTCGACCAGGCCGGCAACAAGCTGATGGACAGCCCCTACGAAATCAACCCTGCGGGCTACACCATCCACAGCGCCATCCATGAAGTGCGCCACGATGTCACCTGCGTGCTGCATACCCACACGGCCGCCGGCGTGGCGGTGGCGGCGCAGAAACAAGGCGTGCTGCCGATCAGCCAGCAATCGATCTTCGTGCTGTCGAGCCTGGCCTATCACGCCTATGAGGGTGTGGCGCTGAACCACGAAGAGAAGGCGCGCCTGCAGGCCGACCTGGGCGACAACAATTTCCTGATGCTGCACAACCATGGCCTGCTCACGTGTGGCAGCACCATCGCCGACACCTTCCTGATGATGTTCACCTTTCAGCGCGCCTGCGATATCCAGGTGCTGGCGCAAAACGGCGGCGCTGAATTGATCGCCATTGGCCCGCAGATTCTGGCGGGCGCCAAGGCCATGGTCGCGGCTGTCACAAAGAGCGCCCAAGGCATGGGGGGCGCGCTGGCCTGGCCGGCGTTGCTGCGCAAATTGGATGCTCAAGATCCTGGGTATAGAAGCTGATGCCACTCGCCGAGATCCCGCTCAGAGCCTGGCGCAAACGCAGCCAGAGTTTCGACTTTCGCGGTCGCACCATCCGTTATTGGACGGCGGGGCAGGGCGAACCGTTACTGCTGATCCATGGCTTTCCCACCGCCAGTTGGGACTGGCATTACGTGTGGCAACCCCTGGCCCAGCACAACCTGGTCATCGCCTGCGACATGCTCGGTTTTGGCGATTCGGACAAGCCGCTGGACCATGGCTACTGCTTGCTCGAACAGGCGGACTTGCAACAGGCGCTGCTTGAGCATCTGCGGCTGGATCAGCCGGTGCATGTGTTGGCCCATGACTACGGCGACAGCGTCGCCCAGGAACTGTTGGCCCGACACTATGAAGGTCGCTTCCAGATGGCCAGTTGTGTGTTTCTCAATGGCGGGCTGTTCCCGGAAACCCATCGTCCGGCGCTGGTGCAAAAGCTCTTGCTCAGTCCGCTGGGCTGGATGATCGGCCGCGCGTTCGGGCGCAATGCCCTGGCCGACAGCTTCAACCAGATATTCGGCCCCAACACCCGCCCCAGCGAAAGCGCCCTTGACGATTTCTGGAGCCTGATCGACTGCAACGATGGCACGCGCATCCTGCACAAACTCATTGCCTACATTCCCCAGCGTCGGCGCCTGCGTGATCGCTGGGTGGCGGCGATGCAGCACGATGACGTGCCGTTGCGGGTGATCGACGGCGAGATCGACCCGATCTCAGGTATCCATATGGTGGAGCGCTACCGCCAGTTGGTGCCCAACGCCGACACGGTGCTGCTGGCCAATATCGGCCACTACCCGCAGATCGAGGCGCCGGTGCTGGTGCTCAAGCACTACCAGGCGTTTCGTGATCGGATTGGGCTGTCCGCGCCGCGCTTGGCTTATTCCTAGACCGTAGGATCATCCCTCTGCCTTATCGAGCACCATTCAGCCCTGGCCGTCTTTATTGTGACCAGAGGCTGGGTGCCCGACACTCGACTCATTCCCATTGTCGCCATTGGAGTTCGGTATGAGTGAGTCAGTGCAGTTCCAGGATAAGGTCGTGATCGTCACCGGTGCCGGCGGCGGATTGGGCCGGGCCCATGCGCTGTTGTTCGCCAGGCACGGGGCCAAGGTGCTGGTCAACGATCTCGGCGGTTCCACCCAGGGCGAAGGCGCCAATGCCTCGGCGGCCGACCGGGTGGTGGCCGAGATTCGCGAAGCGGGCGGGATCGCCGAAGCCAACCACGACTCTGTCACCGACGGTGACAAGATTGTGCAGAACGCCCTCGACGCCTTTGGCCGCATCGACGTGGTGGTCAACAACGCCGGCATCCTGCGCGACAAAACCTTCCACAAAATGGAAGACGCCGACTGGGACCTGGTGTACCGCGTGCATGTCGAAGGCGCCTACAAAGTCACCCGCGCCGCCTGGCCTCATCTGCGTGAGCAAGGTTACGGCCGGGTGATCTTCACCGCGTCCACCTCGGGGATCTACGGCAACTTCGGCCAGTCCAACTACGGCATGGTCAAGCTCGGCCTGTATGGCTTGACCCGCACCCTGGCGCTGGAAGGGCGCAAGAACAACATCCTGGTCAACGCCATCGCCCCCACCGGCGCCACGCGCATGACCGAAGGCCTGATCCCGCCGCAAGTGTTCGAGCGCCTCAAGCCGGAACTGGTCAGCCCGCTGGTGGTGTACCTGGGCAGCGAAGCCTGTCAGGAAACCTCCGGGTTGTTTGAAGTGGGCGGTGGCTGGATCGGCAAGACCCGCTGGGAGCGCAGCCTGGGCGTGGGCTTTGATCCCGAAGCCGGCTTTTCGCCGGATGATGTGGCCGCGCACTGGCAGCAGATCTGCGACTTCGAAGGGGCGGCTCACCCGAAGGACAACATCGAGGCCTTGAAGGAGATGATGGCCAACTTGCAGAAATACAGCCTGTGATCGTTGCTTGAAAAAGATTGAATCCTACGGGGCGCTGATGGCGCCCCGTTTTATTTCAGGCATAAAAAAGGCCGCTGCATAGGCAGCGGCCGAAGTAAGACGTTGGATCAAGGAGCGACAAATCAACGTCAGTGAACACTGGTAACAGACTGAAAAGAGGCATCAATCCATTTAAAGCTGGCTGTTCTTCCGTTGGAAGGAAGCGGGCCGTTTGCCCTGAAAGCCCGGCAAGAATAGTCGTTAGTAACACAATGAGTAATAGCGATTCACGACATGCACTGTTGTCAAAACTGCAACAGTCACGACGCTCGCCATCCACGCCCCTGATAACCCGCCATCCACCCGGTCCATGCCCCCGCCCAGACCCAGGCCAGAGCGCCTGGTAATCCTTTCGAGCGACAACACGAATCCCTCCTTGGTGCGCTTATCGCTCCTGATGCGCGGCAGTAGGGTGGGGCCTTCTGTCACTCACCGGGGAAGACGCATGACAAAAACAACAATGCGCGCCATCTTCACGCCACAGGCGCTGGCCGCTGCGGTTGCCTTGGGTTGCTGTGCCCAGGCTCAGGCTGTTTCGTTCAATATTGGCGAGATCGAAGGGCAATTCGATTCGTCGTTGTCGGTGGGGTCGAGTTGGGGCATGCGCGATGCCGACAAGAGCCTGGTCGGTACCGTCAATGGCGGCACAGGCCAGGCTTCCACGGGGGATGACGGGCGCCTCAACTTCAAGAAGGGCGAGACCTTCTCGAAAATCTTCAAGGGCCTGCACGACCTGGAACTCAAGTACGGCGATACCGGTGTGTTCGTACGCGGCAAGTACTGGTACGACTTCGAGCTCAAGGACGAAGACCGCGAGTTCAAGCAGATCAGCGACCACAATCGCAAGGAAGGCGCCAAGTCCAGCGGTGCGCAGATCCTCGATGCGTTCGTTTACCACAACTACTCCCTGGGCGACCTGCCGGGCACCGTGCGCGCCGGTAAGCAGGTGGTCAGCTGGGGCGAAAGTACCTTCATCGGCAACTCCATCAACAGCATCAACCCGATTGACGTGTCGGCGTTCCGCCGGCCCGGTGCCGAGATCAAGGAAGGCTTGATCCCGGTGAACATGCTGTTTGCGTCCCAGAGCCTGACCAACCAACTGACCGTGGAAGGGTTCTACCAGTTGGAATGGGACCAGACCGTGCTGGATAACTGCGGCACCTTCTTCGGTGGGGATGTGGCGGCGGATGGTTGTACGGGTAACTACACCGTAGGTAGTCCGGGGATCGCAGCGTTGCAACCGATCGCCGCGTCACGCGGCCAAGGCTTTGTGGTGACCCGCGAGGGTGTGGTGGTGCAGCGTGCCGGCGACCGTGATGCGCGGGACTCCGGCCAATTTGGTGCAGCCCTGCGCTGGTTGGGTGATGACACCGAGTACGGCCTCTACTTCATGAACTATCACAGCCGTACGCCCACTGTCGGCACGATTACCGCCAATACGAACCTGGCGACCATTGGTGGCATCGCCGCGGCAGCCCCTGCAGGTTTCGGTTCAGCCCTGGCCCAGAGCACCATGCTCGGCCGTGGCCAGTACTATCTCGACTACCCGGAAGACATCCGCCTGTTCGGCGCGAGCTTCTCCACCACCTTGCCCACCGGCACGGCGTGGACCGGAGAGATCAGCTACCGGCCCAACGCCCCGGTGCAGTTGAACACCACTGACCTGACACTGGCGCTGGTCAACCCTATCGCCGGCCAACTGGCCTCACCCATCCGCAGCAACTTCGGCGACGACAACAAAGGCTACCGCCGCAAGGAAATCACCCAGATCCAAAGCACCATGACCCAGTTCTTCGATCAGGTCCTTGGCGCCGAACGCCTGACCCTGGTCGGCGAGGCGGCGGTCGTCCACGTGGCTGGCCTGGAGGACAAATCCAAACTGCGTTACGGCCGTGATTCGGTCTACGGCGCCTACGGTTTCCAGGGCGACACCGACGGTTTTGTCACCTCCACCTCCTGGGGCTACCGTGCTCGGGCGATCCTCGACTACAACAACGCCATTTTCGGGGTGAACCTCAAGCCCAACCTGTCCTGGTCCCATGACGTCGCCGGCTACGGCCCCAACGGGATCTTCAACAAAGGCGCCAAGGCCATCAGCGTCGGCGTGGATGCGGACTACCGCAGCACCTACACCGCCAGCCTCAGCTACACCGACTTTTTCGGCGGCGACTACAACACCCTGACCGACCGCGACTTCCTCGCCCTCAGCTTCGGCGTGAACTTCTGATTTGGCTTAAAGAAGGACAAGAACCTATGCGTAAGACAATTGCAGTGTTGGCCCTGAGTCTGTTGGCCGCCCACGTGATGGCAGCCGTGTCGCCGGAAGAAGCGGCCAAGCTGGGCACCACCCTCACGCCAGTCGGCGCCGAAAAAGCCGGCAATGCCGACGGCTCGATCCCTGCCTGGACCGGCGGCATCCCGAAAAACGCCGGCGCGGTGGACAGCAAAGGCTTCCTGGCTGACCCGTTTGCCAGTGAAAAACCGCTGTTCGTGATCACCGCCGCCACCGTCGACAAGTACAAGGACAAACTCTCCGACGGCCAGGTGGCGATGTTCAAGCGCTACCCCGAGACCTACAAGATCCCGGTGTACCCGAGCCACCGCACGGTCAACCTGCCGGCGGACATCTACGAATCGATCAAGCGCAGCGCGCTCAACGTCAAGGCGATCAACGACGGCAACGGCCTGGAGAACTTCACCGGTAACCGTTACTACGCCTTCCCGATTCCGAAGAATGGCGTGGAGGTGCTGTGGAACCACATCACCCGTTACCACGGCGGCAACCTGCGCCGCATCATCACCCAGGCTACACCGCAGACCAACGGCAGCTACACGCCGATCCGCTTCGAAGAAGAAGTGGCGGTGCCCCAGGCGATCCCGGATATCGACGCGGCCAAGGCGGCCAACGTGTTGAGTTTCTTCAAGCAATCGGTCACCGCCCCGGCGCGCCTGGCGGGCAACGTGCTGCTGGTGCACGAAACCCTCGACCAGGTGAAAGAGCCGCGCCTGGCCTGGATCTACAACGCCGGCCAACGCCGCGTGCGCCGTGCGCCGCAAGTGTCCTATGACGGGCCGGGCACCGCGTCCGATGGCCTGCGCACCACCGACAACTTCGACATGTTTTCCGGCGCTCCCGACCGCTACGACTGGAAGCTGGTGGGCAAGAAGGAGATGTACATCCCCTACAACAGCTACAAGCTCGATTCGCCGAGCCTCAAGTACGACGACATCATCAAGGCCGGCCACATCAACCAGGACCTGACCCGCTACGAACTGCACCGCGTGTGGGAAGTGGTCGGCACGGTCAAGCCGAGCGAGCGGCACATCTACGCCAAGCGCCACATGTACATCGACGAAGACAGCTGGCAAGTCGCGCTGGTGGATCACTACGACGGTCGCGGCCAACTGTGGCGCATCGCCGAAGGTCATGCGCAGTTCTACTACGACCACCAGGTGCCGGCGTACACCGTCGAAACCCTGTACGACATCATTGCGGGTCGCTACATCGCATTGGGCATGAAAAACGAGGAGAAGAGCAGCTTTGTGTTCGGCTTCGCCGCCAAGGCAGCGGACTACACCCCGGCAGCGTTGAGGGCTGAAGGCGTACGCTGATCCAATGTGGGAGGCCCCACTACCTCTTCGACGTAGCGCTGTCGCGCAGCAAACTGGGCGCACCTACGAAATCTGCGGCTCAATAAGTCGGCTTCACACGGTTTGAGTGTGGGAGGGGGCTTGCCCCCGATGGCGATGGGTCTGAGTACATATCCGTTGTTCAGGTAACGGCCACCTAGGGTTCCGCTCTTACAGCGGCTCACTTTTGGAAGAGCCCAAAAGTAAGCAAAAGGCTCTCGCCCCACCACTCGGTGCCTCGCCTAGGCTCGGCATGCCCGAACGCAGGCTTTGGAGCGTGGGCCGCCGCGATGGGCCATCCTTGGCCCAGCGCGGCTAACCCGGCGTCCTGCCGGGTTACCCACGCTCCAAAGCCTGCGTTCGGCCAGCGTGGTTAACGGGGCGACCCGAGATCAAAAGCAAGAGCGCGGCGGCCTTAGAGCCGACCGGTATTTCACGTGTGGGGAGGTTCTAGATATGGCACTGGCAGGAAGTCAGTGGGATGAGGCGGGATATAGCGGGAGATAGTGCGACGGGCCAAGCGGGGTAAGGGTTTGGGGAAGGAGCCGACCCTCAACCCAATGCCAAAGCATCGCCAAGCAATAAACAGATCAAATTCAGTTCAGGCGTTGGCCTGGTGCCAGTTTAGCGGAATCTTTGGCACCGGCCGTCAACGCCGTCTCGGTACAGTGCTATTACACCGTGTCCGTTAGATCCAACCGCCAGCCCATACCACGCGGCCAATTATCTCCAGGTCGTTCAACTGATCCCTGGGGACAACCATATCGCGGTAGGCCTTGTTCTCACTGATGATGTGAATAGACCCGTCGAACTGCCGCTGGAGCCTTTTCGCATAGAGATGGTCATCCAGCCGGATGACGTATACAGCCTCTCCCTCAAGCGAGCTGCGACTGTGGTCAATCATTACAGTATCGCCATCGCTTAGAAGTCCATCCATCGAATCCCCGTCCACTCGGATTGCGGACAGTCGCGCAGAGTCCAGGCCTTGCTTGCGAAGCGAGTACGCCGTGAACGCAAGCTGGGTTAGGACAGTAGCCCCTTCGCTCCACGCACCGTGTCCCGCACTACAGTGGGCGTCGTACAAGGGCACGTAAGCGTACTTGTCCTCCGCAATGGACTGGGGGGCAGTTCCCTTCAACTTGTCCCCCTCGCCAGAAGCAAGCCAGCCAATGTCGACGCCGACCGCCTTAGCGATGTCTACACACCGCGCTACCTTGGGCTCACTCTGCCCGGTCAGGTAATACTCAAGGGTGCGTCGTGGGATAGCGGTAAGTCGCGCCAACTCATCGCCACTTCCCGCTATCTCAGCGCATTGCCGGATACGTTCCGCCAGCCCTTCACTCATTTCGCTTTCTCCCTTGAGCTATCCGAAACGGCATCCCTGCACAAAGCGAAATTTCGCTTTCTCGATAAAGCCTTACAGATCAAAGAGATAGACAAAATTAACCACCATCAAGCCAAAGATGGAAAGCGAAACGCCATTTTTCGCTTTACCACATAGTTATATTTGGCTATGTTTATGCCCTAGGTAACGTTAGACATCCCAAAAAACCACCCTTGCCGGTGGTTATGAATGGACGCTAGGCATGAACAAAACCGAAATCCCGCTTGACCCAGCCCAGCGATGGGAATGGATCAAATACCAACTTCGTAGCCGCGGTACGTCACTCGCAATCTTGGCGCGTGAACTTGACGTTACAGATGCTGCCGTCAAGAACGCTAAGCGCACCGCATACCCGCGAATGGAGCGAGCTATTGCCCGTGCGCTAGGCCTCAAGCCAATCGACTTGTGGCCCGAACGTTGGAACGCAAACGGCACCCCACACCGTATTCGGGTGCATCGCGCAGAACACAACGCGACTTCTAGCCAAGAGCATAACCCAGCTTATGCCCTTCGACACCGTAAAACCGGCACGGAGGGATAAACATGCGCCGTGTAAAGGATGATCGTACGTTAGACATCTTCTCTGTCCCACAGCCAGTTCTGGCTATCCCAGGGAATGGCAACAATGCCGCACAGGTCAGTGAACTGATCAGCGAGATTCTGAAAGGTTCCGATCTGGACCGTTACGAAATTGGTGCACGCATGTCTCGCTTGTCTGGCGATGACGTGAGTAAGCACATGCTTGACGCGTGGTCGAGCCCAGCCCGAACAGACCATAACCTCCCGTTCTATAGAGCCCCACTGCTTGAAGAAGTGTGTAGCAGTCACGTTTTAACCGACTGGCTGGTTGAGCAACGTGGTGGCCGCGTGGCTTACGGTCGCGATGCACTCAACGCGGAGCTTGGTCGTCTGGCACGAGTTGCCGCTGATGCGACTAGGCAAGCACGCGAGCTTAAGAAGCTGCTGGGTGACGGCCATGCATAATTGGTATTCCGCCCGTGAATTGGCTGGTCTGCCTGGCATGCCGGGAACAGAGCGGGCAATTCAACTGCGTGCTAAACGCGAACGATGGGAAGGCCAAGGCCGTCTTGGCAGTAAGGCCGTCGAGTATCGTTTCGCTGCACTGCCGCCAGAAACCCAAGCCGCGTTAATCGCTGCCTCTGTATCTGATTTAGCACCAGAGTGCGCGCCGCTTACCGATTTAATAACTACTCAGCGTGACGCTGTTTCCGCGTCACGCTTGAGCGAAGATCAACGCTCTGTGATGACTGCTCGCCTGGCATTCGTACGTGAAATCGAACGTATGAGCCAGACCATCAGCCAGCAACGCGCCATCGACACCCTGGTCTCTTTGGCAAAAGCTGAACAGCTCAGCCCCTATTTGAATGGCCTGGTGCAGCGCGCCAACGACCGCAAGACCGGCGACCGCTCTTTAAGCGAACGTACGCTAAAGCGTTGGTTGGCCGACTACCGTAAAGAGGGTGAAACCGGCCTGGCACCAGCTCGCCGTCAGAAAGACATGAGCCTCCCTACATGGGCGGCGGCGTTCTTGGCCTGCTACCAGCGCCCAACCAAGCCCAGCGTCGAATCAGCCTATGCCGAGTTCGCCCTGAAGAACCCGGCCGAACGACCAAGCATCCATGTAGTACGCCGCTTCCTTAATAAGCTCAGTGCAGAAGCCCGCGAGCGCGGCCGTCGTACACCGCAGGAACTCAAGGCCCTGCAACCGTTCAAGCGCCGCTCCACAAAGAGCATGTATCCCTGCGACGTATTCACCGCCGACGGCCACAAGTTCGACGCCGAGGTGTTGAATCCACGCACCGGCAAGCCTTACCGCCCGGAAGCAACCACTGTCCTTGATGTCGCGACACGCAAAGCCTTGGGTATCTCCATCGGTGAGGCCGAGTCCACCATCGGCGTAATGGACGCCCTGCGTGACGCCATGCAGCACGGCATGTTCGCCATGTTCTACGTCGACAACGGTTCAGGCTTCGCCAACGACACCGTTCGAGAAGTGGTCGACCGTCTCGGCGGCACCATGACCCACGCGCTGCCGTACAACAGCCAGGCACGCGGCCTCATCGAGCGTTCCCATCAAACGATTTGGGTCAACGCAGCCAAGAAGCTGACCAGCTACATCGGCGCAGACATGGACAAGCACGCGGGAACCAAGGTGCACCGGATCGGCCGCAAAGAGCTGCGCGAAACCGGCCGCACTCGTTTGATTCCGACCTTTGCCGAGTTCATGGCCGGTGTTGAATACGAAATTGAAACCTACAACAACAGCCCTCACAGGGGGCTCGCCAAATTCCGCGACCCACTGACCGGCAAGCTGCGGCATATGAGCCCGAACGAAGCGTGGGCAGCCGCACGCGCCGAAGGCTGGGAGCCGATTATTGCTCCGGCCGAGCTGCTCAATGACCTGTCGCGCCCACAAGTCGTTCGTCCGACACGTCGCGGAGAAGTCACCTGGGCAGGTGAAACCTACTTCCTTGATGCCTTGCGCAGCTTTCATGGCGAAGAAGTCCGTCTGGCCTACGACGTGCGTGATGCATCCCGCGTTTGGGTCCGCACGCTTGAGGGCGACCTGATCGGTGAGGCACTGGTCGACGGCAACGCCTGCGATTACATGCCGAAAGCCATGATTGAGAAGGCCTACGACAAGCGCGAAAGCGGCCAGATGAAACGCGCTGTAGACAAGCTCGAAACCCTGACAGGCAAGCGCGTGGAAATGATCGCACCGACCACCGCACCGTCGGCGCAGCTCAGCCTTGAACAGATGGCCGATGCCCGCCGTTTCGCTGAATTGTCAGCGCCAAAGCCCAAAGCCTTCGACCTGCCCACCGACCCAACTGCCCGCTATCGCCTCTGGAACCAGCTCGACACCCGCCTCACCAGCGGCGAGCCGCTGTCGCCAGAGGAAACGCAGTGGCATTCCCGGTACCCGCAGCACCCGGACTTCACCTCAATTCAGCAAATGTTCGCGTTCGCCGAGCAGGCCCGCGCTTAACCCAAGACCTTTAGGAGTCGAATTATGAGTGTTACCAAGATTGTTCCCCTGACCAACGTCGGCCTTCTGTCTGCCGCCATTGCTCGCACCCACAACCGTCCAGCCGGATTGCCTGGCCTGGTGGTGATGTACGGCGCAAGCGGCCTAGGCAAAAGCGTTGGCGCTGCATTTGCTGCAAACCAGCACCGTGCCTATTACGTGGAGTGCCGTGACACCTGGAGTAAAAAGGCTTTCCTGCACGCCATCCTTCGCGAAATGAGCATCCAACCGGCCCCAACCATGTCGGTGATGGTCGACCAGATCGCCGAGCAGTTGTCCAAGAGTGGGCGCCCGCTGTTGATTGATGACGTGCAATACCTGCTCGAAAAGGCCGTAGCCAACGTCCTGACCGACATCTACAACGCCAGCGAAGGGACCATTGTCCTGATCGGCGAAGAACGTGTGCCCGGTAGCCTGGCGAAGCTGGAGCGCCTGCATAACCGGGTGCTGGAGTGGGTACCTGCGCAGCGGGCCACCCTCGACGACCTGCGCGCCCTGGCCGAATCCAGCTACCCGGAATTGCACTTCGCCGATGATTTGCTGGATGACCTGCGCAAGAAGGTGAATGGCTGCCTGCGTCGCGTGGCGGTCAACCTTTACAAGGTCCACAGCGAAGCCCGCGCCCGCTGCATCGACAGTATCGACCTGGCTAGCTGGGGCTCTGATAGCTGGTTTACCGGCGAAGCGCCGTCGCGGAGGGCTTGAGGGATGCCTAGAGCAAGAGCAGACCTGGTGATGGTGGGCGGCAAGACCCCGCGCCAGCTGATTTGGGAAGCCATCCGCGCCGTAAACGTCAGCCCTAAAGAGTTGACGACATACGCTGTCGCACGCAAATCGAACCAAGATGACGAAGCCGTACGCGCCTACTTCCGTGATATGGAAAAGGCCGGGATTGTTAGCAAGGTGCGCAGCATCGGGCGTTTCGATGCCGAATGGTCCCTCCTTAAAGACGAAGGCGTTGAAGCCCCACGGGTCACCAAGGGCGGCAAGGTGTCGACGTATGCAGGCGGGGCCGAAAACATCTGGCGGGCGTTGCGCATCCTTGGCGAGTTCAGCGCTGCCGAGGCCGCCATTGCAGCCAGCGTTAACGGTGTATCCATTAGTGAATTTGGCGCCCATGTGTATTTGTCGGGGCTGACAAAGGCTGGCTACCTGACACGCAGGGGCGGAACCGCAGGTTTCAAGACTCGGTTCCGTTTGATCCCATCGAAGTACACCGGGCCCAAACACCCGATCTACCAGCGCGACTTCGACCAAGTCTATGACCCGAACCTCGACCAGGTGGTTTGGCGCAAGGCTGACCAGGCGGTGACCAAATGAACCAGGTCAACCACCTTGCAGCCTGGGGCCAGGACGCGCCGTTGTTCGTGCGCCTGCTCGCCGCCGAAGTTGCCGCCACCAACAAGACCAAGGCCAGCCAGCGTATCGGCATGAGCCGCACGGCCGTCAGCCTGACCCTTTCCAACCGCTATGCGTCGCCCAGCATGGCCGGTGTCGAGCGGCGGGTAATGGAAACCCTTGGGCGCATTGAATGTGTCGCCCTAGGCGAGACCGTCACGACGGACCAATGCCAAAGCTACCGCGAAAAACCAGCGCCTACCCACAACCCACAGGCGATGCAGCACTGGCGTGCCTGCCAACACTGCCCAATCAACCCCGACTGCTGCAACCAGGAGAACGCCCATGCTCGCCTCCATTAACCGCACGCAATTGAAAATCCTGACCCCAACGCTGGCAGACCGTTTGCGAGTGTTCAACGCCGCCGCCCGCAACTTGCAGGCCCACGGCATTCGCGTGCAGGGCTTTCATCCGGCTGATAACCGCCTGGTGATCACTCCAGAAGCAGGCCAGCGCCTGATCAACCTAGGTCATACCGAGGGCTATCAACGCCATAGAACGGCCGGCAGCGCCCGTTTCTACGTGCAGTTCCAGGGCGTGACCCTGGAGTGGCGCGAACCCATCAGCGCCTCCCGTCCTGCCGACTGGTCGCGTCAGACTCTCCACTGAGGAACCTTGCAATGACACAACAACAAACTATCCACGAAGGCTACCGCGTCGACGCGCAAAAGCGCCTGATCCCGGAAAGCATGATCAAGCCTATCGACTTGGAGCGGGATGCTCTGGTGCTTGGCCTGGTAGAAAAAGCCCGCGCCGCCAGCGAAGTGCTGGCGAAGTTCAAGGCCTCAGCTTTCGGTGATATCGAAGCCTTCGTCGAACTCAGCGCCGAACAGTACGGTGCCAAGATCGGTGGCAAGAAAGGAAATATCAGCCTGATCAGCTTCGACGGGCGCTTCAAAATCATGCGCGCAGTCCAGGAAAGCATCGCTTTCGACGAACGCCTCCAGGCTGCGCGGGCGTTGATTGACGAGTGCCTGCGGGACTGGACCACCGGGGCGCGCCCCGAAGTGGTCACGTTGGTAAATGACGCCTTTCGAACTGACCAAAAAGGCGACATCCGCACAGCCCGCGTCCTGGCGTTGCGTCGCATGGAAATCACCGATGAACGCTGGCAGCGCGCAATGCAAGCGATTGGTGATGCCTGCCAGGTGATCGGCTCCAAGTCCTACATCCGCGTCTATCAACGTGTTGGTGATACCGACCAATACGAACCCATAAGCCTCGACATTGCGGGTGTGTGAAATGAAAAAGACCATCACCGCCTACTGCTTTGCATCGGGTCAGATCGACTTCGGCATCACCCTCCCAGAGGGTGCGATTGCTCTCGCCCAGGGCGAAGAAAAACTGGTGCGCGACACCATCACCGTCACTGCTCGCCTTTCCCGGGTCGACAACGTAACGCTCTTTGTTCCGGGTGTTCCAGAAGCGCGGAACCAGCGTGAAGGCATCACTGCTGTGGCGCATTACATCCAGCGGCTGGGGAAAGACAACCAGGCAGGCTTTCGAGCGTTGGGGGCCTGACCATGCAGCGTTATCACGACACCCGCAGCGATCCGCTGCCGATGCATTCGCCGCAACACGACATCGAGCGCGCCAACCTCGACCGCCTGACTGCTGAGTTCCTGGCTCGCGGCGGCAAGGTCCAGAAAGTCGGTCACCAGATGAGCAGCGCCCCCGCGACATTCACGATTAACCCGGAGCGGTCGCCGGTTTATGCCCACCTTTTTGCGGCTGCGCCCCATGTGGCAGCACCTGAGGCAGAGGTGCCAGCGAAGATCGAAGGTTCTTTCCCGGACACCGACAAGCACGCGGCATTGATCATGGCCGATGCGGTCATGGGCAACTCGCCAAAGTGGATCGCACGCAAGCACCACATGACCGAGAAATACGTACGTCAGGTCGCCCGCGACTACCACATCACCTTCCACTCTCAACGATAGGAGGCCCCATGGCCAAGATCACCATCACCCTCGAAGACCGTCGCGAAGGCAACGGCAAGCCATCGGTAGCCGTCGATATGACAGGTGTACCAACCACGCACCTGGGCACACCTCGCCAGACGGAAGCGGTGCGTATCTTCAACAAGCTATTCGACCTGGTCGCCAGCGAAAAGATGTTGGGTGCCATTCCTGCCTGCCGCTGGCAACCCACCAAGACAACCCTTCACTAAGCGAAACCGCCCTGGTCATCCGGGGTGGTCTGCCAGGCGTGGTTGCCTGGTACTGACGAGCAGCCGAGGAAAAGATGGAGCGGGCGGATTGGGATGCGCTGAAAGAGCAGATGGCAAGCCCGTGGGGCTACATGAAGCTCAAGTGTGATGGGTTTGAGATCAGCCTATCGCAGGAGACTGACCGCACTAAAAAGAGCTGGTCCACGATGGTCTACGTGGATGGTTATTTGAAGGGCATCTGGTTGGATTGTGACCACAAAACCGGCGAGCCGAAGCACGAAGAAACTCGCCGTTTTTACCGCAAGGTAACTCGGGCTCTTCATACCAAAAGGGATATTGAGAGCTATCGAAAAATCTACGGTAAGCGCAAAGCCGCCGAAATGGAGACGATCAAGTTTTACACCTATGACTGGTGCTGGAAAAGCTTCAGCTCCCTGAAAAAACACCTGCTGGCCAACAATACCAGCATCACCCGTATCTCCGAGATCTGACGAAATGGACCACAGCAAAGCCCTAGACAAAATCAAGAAGCTGCTGCGCCTGGCAGCTAGCGATAACCCGCACGAAGCTGCCGCAGCCATGCGCCAGGCACGTGCGCTGATGGAAAAGTACCGCCTGGAAGAGTCGGATATTCAGCTCTCCGAAGTATTCGAATGCGCCGCCCGTAGTGGTTCAAAGATGACCCCCCCGCAATGGGAAGCCAACCTGGTGGGTGCGGTCACCCAAGCCTACGCCTGCAAAGTCCTGTTCATGGCGGGCATCGGCGAATGGCGCTTTATCGGCGAACTGGCCGAGCTGGCCAGCTACACCATGGCCTTGTTACTGCGCCAAGTCCGCCAGTCCCGCCGTGACTTCATTGGAATGCAGTTGAAGCGCTGCAAGCCTGCGACCAAGACTAAGCGTGCCGACGTGTTCTGTGGCGCCTGGGTGTCGGCAGTGCGCCGACAGGTCATGGCGTTTGCTGGCAACGATGAGCCTTCACCGGCAACAGCGGCGTACATGCTTAAGCACCATTCCGAGACGGAAAAGCTTGATTGCCGCGACCGCAACGCCAGCAAGGGAAACGATGTGCGCGCCCTGACTGACGCTATGCACGGCGTTCTCGCCGCTGGCGATGTCCGTCTGAACCACGGTGTGAACGGCCAGGAACAACTTGCCCTGCATTAAGCGAAACCGGCCCGGTGCGCCGGGGCGGTCTGCCGGACATGGTTGTCCGGTACTGATGAGCAGCCACCCATGACAGACGAAACACCCAAACAGCGCAAAACCCGCCTGGCACGCGAGCGTAAACGTGCCCAGCGTAAGCGCGACAGCGACAAGCGCCTGGCCATGGGTGCCAGCAAGCTCAAGATGGAAATCTACAGCGGCACCCAAAACGAGCTGGAACAGATCCGCACCGCCGGTAAATTCGACGAAACAGACCATGCACTCACGATGACCATTCATGGTGTCGCCGCACTGTCCCGAACCGACCCGGCAGCGTTCCAGGTACTGATCAAAGGAGGAAGACAGTGACTACACGCAACCTGCAATTGAGCAAGATCCACATCGCCAAGAAGGACCTTGGGCTTGATGACGAAACCTACCGCGCCTTGTTGGGCCGCGTGGCGGGTGTGCGTTCGGCCAAAGACCTGACGCCACGCCAGATCGGCGCTGTGCTGGCCGAGTTTGCCCGCTTGGGCTGGGAGTCTAAACCGACTAAAAAGCAAGGCCGGAAGACACCGACGACTGCACCGGACCGGGTAAAGCTGGTGGGTAAAATAGAGGCTTTTCTCGCCGAGGCCAAACGCTCCTGGGCATATGCCGACGGTATGGCCCTGCGTATGTTCAAGGTCGAGCGAGTGGAATGGCTCGACCCCGGTCAATTGCAAAAAATGGTTGCGGCTTTGACCTATGACGCCCGCCGACATGGGAGACCTGAGCGATGAACGAAGAACTGTTCCCGGATGACATCGATCAACTGGACGCCAAGAAAGTGTTGGCAAACATGCAAGACCCCACCGTGCTCTCCCGCTGGGAAGGATCATTGAGGGAAATGGTGGAAATTGCCGAGGCCAAGCTTCTGGTTGAGATCAAGCCAGGGGTGGAAGCGGCCGAGCTGGCGCGGCATGTCGTCTTTGCAATTTGCTCCGTGATGGGCGGTAAGGTGGTGTACTTGCCACGGGGTGATGCGCTTAAGCGGGCCTTGCGAGACGCCGGGATCTACCGGGATTGGAAGGACAACAGCATCCCGATACCTGATCTGGTAAGCAAGTACGACCTTGCGAACCAGACCATTTATGACATCATTCGCCGACAACGGGTGCTGCATCGCAAGAATGAGCCCGATCTATTTGGCTACGAAGACGATCAGGGAAGGAGTATTCACTGATGAACCAGGTGCTATGGTTTTATGACGATGGCGGCTCTCGCGTAGGACCGTTCACCGAAAGCGACATCAAAGAACTTTTGAAAGTCAGCAAAATCAGACATGGGACTCTTGTTTGGAAGACTGGGATGGACACCTGGGCTCCAATAGAAACGACCGAGCTAAAAGCAGAAGTCACGATACTCCCGCCTCCATTAAACAAGGACTCAATATCAAACCACTGGGCTTGGTTGCTGGCACTGTCGCCTCTACTCGGATTCGTTGATTTAGGGATCAACACAAGTGTCGGCGTTATCATTGGCTTGGTTGTGGTCATTGCCCTATGCGGCCTGGATTCCCGAAAGTTTCATCAAGCAGGCCACACCCCGCCGAGTATTTGGTGGTGCTTCATTCCACCTGTATATCTCTACATAAGGTCCAGTCGTTTGAAGGCGAATTACCTTCCGATGATTGCTTGGATTGTATGTAAAGCCTCACTGTTTATCGTGCCCCAACTTATTCGTTTGTGACTTCAAGCCCCGCCACCGAGCGGGGCTTTTTCTTAAACCCCGCTGATACTCAACCAATCCGCCCCATACGCGAAGCTGGCACCGTTCCCCCAACGGCAGGTTTCGCACCATGCATTCCGCTCCCGCTCTCTCCAAAGTCGCCCGACCTCGATGGCCACGCCAGTTTGCCCAGCTCATTCTCGCCGCTGGTGACGATGCTGCGCGGGCGGTGGTATGGGCCAAGGTTCCGGCCGACTGGCGGGAGTTGGTGCACCTGCATATCGCGCAGGCTGACGGCCGTACCGAGCAGCACGTGCGCCAACAGGAGAGATTGCGTCCCGCTGTAAGAGCCGTCACTCCGACCTTAGCCGAGTACCGGCCACCCGTCCATGTACCCCGTGACGCTGTGGTCGCCGCTCAACATCTGGCCGCATTGCGAGCCACCATCCACTCACCGCGAGTATCCCAATGACTTCCACCGAACCGAAGCGGCGTCCCCGCACGCCCCGTATGACTTTTTGGGCGTTGATCACCATCGCCTTGCTGTTCTGCCTGGCCATCGTCGCCCCGACCAAGCTGCCCGTCGTCCTCTATAAATGCGGCCTGGTCACACTGGGCTGCGTGCTGGGCTACTGGTTGGATCGAGCGTTGTTCCCGTACGCAAGGCCGGACATGGTGCCGAACTGCGAGCGCTCCATGGCAGGCATCCGCCGCGCCCTGGTAGTGCTGGGTTGTGTCCTTGGCCTGACGCTGGGGCTTTGACATGCGCCGCTCTCGTTCTCTTCTATATATAGCTGCGGCATGTGTGGGCTTGCTGGTATGTCTGGCCGCCAGTCCACCGGCCAAGGCGGAAATCCCGGACCAGGCAGAACGCTACCGCCGCGACCTGACCCGCATCGCCCAAGCGGAATGGGGCCTGGATGCGCCGGTGTCCACCTTCGCCGCCCAGATCCACCAGGAAAGCCGCTGGAAGTTCGAAGCGAAATCGCCTGTCGGTGCGCAAGGCTTGGGCCAGGTGATGCCCTCGACCGCCACCTGGCTTGCCAAGCTGTTCCCCAAGGCCCTCGGCAAGATCGAACCGTATAACCCGGTTTGGTCCATGCAGGCGCTTGTCAGTTATGACCGCTGGCTGGCGAACCGCATCCAGGCGCGTGGCCCCTGCGAACAAGGGGCGCTGATTCTTTCTGCCTACAACGGCGGTTTGGGCTGGGTGATCAAAGACCGCAAGTTGGCATCGGCTAAGGGTGCCGATCCGCTGACCTGGTTCAACTCTGTCGAGCGGTTCAATAACGGCCGCTCAGCCGCTGCGTTCAGGGAAAACCGTCAATACCCGCGCCTGATCCTGTTGCGCTGGGAAGCCCTCTACGTTGCTGATGGCTGGGGCCAAGGAGTGTGCCAATGAATGGCTTGCTCGACCTACTCAGGCCCGCCACCTTGTACGTGGGCATCATCGCGGCCGTGGTGTTCGGCCTGCACCTCAACTGGCAGGACGGCTATGACCAGGGTTACTCCAAAGCCTCGGGCGAAGGTGAAACAGCTATCGCCGAGCTGCGCCTAGAGCGCTCCCAGGAGCGGCAACTTATCGCCGAGGCAACAGCTAAAGCCGCCAATCAGGCGGTTAAAGATCTGAGCGTTCAGCGGGATCGGGGAGACCTGCTCGCCACCCAGCTCGCCGACGCGAAGGAATTCTTTCGCAAGAATACCGACCAACTCAAGGGAGAGATTGCCCGTGTCACGACCCTGTATCGCCGCACCCTCGAATCGGCACCTGAGCCTTTGCCTGCTGGCGTTTTCACTGTTGGCTTTGTCCGCGTGTGGAACAAGGCCAACGGAATCGGCACCGCAGTGCCCGCCCAGCAAACCCGACAAGCCGCCAGCGGAGTTGCTACGTCGTCCGGTGGAGCCGGAGCCGTTGACAGCCTCGACTCAGGTGTCACCCAGTCGATTGTCCTCGCCAACCAGATTCGCAACGGCGAGCTGCACAGTTCCTGCCGGGCTTCACTCAACCGCCTGATCGATTGGACACTCAATGGAAGTAACTGACTTTGCCAGTCACCTGGAGGCGATCCACAACGAATCCTCCTTGGCGGCACATTTGGCACAACGTGAAGTATTGAACGGTCCTTCGGCCGAGTTCTGCACAGGAGAGGATTGCGATATGCCAATCCCGGAACAACGCCGTGTGGCCATACCAGGTGTGCAGCTTTTCGCGCAGTGCCAAACGCATCGCGAAAAGAGAGGCCGTCGATGACGACGATTGAAATGCCTGCGTGGCAACTGGTGAGTATTGCCGTGACCATCCTCGGCGCTTTCGCTGGACTGGTGAAGGTTATGGTCATGCAAATGGAACGCCGACTGGATCAGCGCTTTGCAATAACAGACAAGGACAGCGAACGCCTGCGCACGCTGGAAATATCCTTTGAACGGCTGCGGGGTGACATGCCCGTGCACTACGTGCGCCGGGAAGACTACGTGCGCGGCCAAACCGTGATCGAGGCCAAGCTAGATGCGTTGGCCCTCAAGCTAGAAACCGTTCAATTAAAAGGACTGAAGTAATGAACATCGACGCTGCCAAAACGCGCCGGGAATCCCTGCGCTGGTACATTATCAAGACCCTGGACACCTCGCGCCCCGTCGATCCTCATGAGGCTATCGTGTTGTCCACCATCCAGGGCATCTATCCCGATGCCACCACCATGGAGCTACGCCGCGAACTCGACTACCTGGCCGACCGTAGCCTGGTGACGCTGGACAAAAAGCCCAACGGCGTGTGGATCTGTGGCCTGACCCACTACGGGGTCGACATTGCGGAATACACCATCGCCTGCAATCCAGGCGTTGCCCGACCAGAAAAGTACTGGTGACCCCATGCCCCCACGCAGCAAGGTTGCCAGTCTGCCCAAGTCGGTCAAGACCTGGCTCGACAAGGCCCTGGCCGAAAACAACTTCAGCGATTACGAAGCCCTGGCCAACGAACTGTCGCGCCAGGGTTTTTCAATCAGCAAGTCGGCGCTACATCGCTATGGCCAGGACTTTGAGTCCAAGCTCTCCGCTTTGAAGATGGCCAGCGAACAGGCCCGTGCCGTGGTGGCTGCTGCACCGGATGAGGAAGGCGCGGTCAACGAAGCGCTGATGCGTCTGGTCCAGGAGCATCTGTTCAAATTGCTTATGACTGACGGCGACAAAATGGATCTGCCAAAGGTAGCTAAAGCGGTAGCGGAGTTGGGCAGAGCATCCGTCGTACAGAAGAAATGGCAAGCAGAGTTTCGCGACAAGGCCGAGGCGGCAGCGTCTCGTATTGAGAAAATCGCTAAAAAAGGTGGTTTGAATCAAGCGACGGTAGAAGAAATCCGTCGCGAAATTCTAGGGATGGCTGCATGACGCCTCATACGTCAACGAGCCAGCATCTCTTGCGGAACGTGAGCGACCTCAACGGTGAGGCAGTATCTACATGCGTGACAAATAAAGCTCATCATTCCTTCATCAGGATCATAGCCTTCAAAAATAGACCGTTTTCCATTGTCGTAGCATTGGTTGCAGCAGAAATGGGCCGGCTGGGTAGTTTTAAACTCTGGCTTCAGCGCGTAAGCGACCTTTCCCAAACCAACCCTTACAAGCTCGTATTGACCCAGCAGATCCGCCTTAGCCAACGACACTTTCAGAGCATTTTCCAGCTCAGAAATTTTTTTTATAAATGTCATCTGCTCTTGCTGACCTTGCATCATTTGCTGCTGCAATTCCATCAGAGTGCCGGTCAAGTCCATGACTCGGCTTCGCACAAGATCTTCGTCACGCAGTGTTATGAGGCTTTTAGCGATATCGCCCGCCGCCCTGGCACTTGTGAACGCGGCAGCAACCCAATCAATCATCAGTCATATCCCTTGAGCTTGGTTAGTCGAATTGTGCAACGGGTTAGGGGGTTTCTAGCATGAGCCTTTCCGTTGTTCTTGAAAATACGGCAAGCATTATTGCGCCATCCGTCTTACTCGACTATCAGAAAGAGTGGATCGGAATTCGGGCGCCGCTAAAGGTTGGCGAAAAGTCACGACGCATCGGCTTGACTTGGGCCGAAGCGGCGGACAATGTTCTGGTCGCTGCTGCCGAAAAGCCTGCCGGCGGTCAAACTGTCTATTACCTGGGATACAACCAGGACATGACAGTGGAGTACATCCAGGCATGTGCTATGTGGGCGCGAGCCTACAACTACGCGGCGGAAGAAATCGAGGAAGGCATCTGGCCCGATAGCGATCCAGAAAAGCACATCAAGACCTACACCATAGGTTTCCCCAGCGGTCACCGCATCGTCGCGTTGACCAGCCGACCGTCCAACCTGCGGGGCCGTCAGGGCGTTGTCGTGATCGACGAAGCCGCGTTCCATGCGGACTTGGCCGAGCTGCTGAAAGCGGCCATGGCTCTGTTGATCTGGGGCGGTGAAGTCCATGTGATCAGCACGCACGATGGCACGGAGAATCCCTTCAACGACCTAGTCAACGAAATCCGGGCAGGCAAGCGCAATGGCAAAGTGTTTCGTTGCACCTTCGGTGAAGCCGTTGCCGATGGGCTGTACAAGCGCGTCTGCCTGCGTAAAGGCATTGAGTACAGGCTTGAGGATGAAATCGCCTGGGTGAACGGCGTCTACGGGTTCTACGGTGATGCAGCCGACGAAGAGCTGGATTGCGTGCCATCCCAGGGTGGCGGCGCCTTTCTCAGCATGGCCCTGGTCGAGCAGCGCAGTAACCGCGCCGTGCCGGTGCTGCGCCTTGCGTACCCGCAAGGTTACGAAACCATCGCCGAACACCTGCGCCTGGCCGAGTCTCTGGAATGGTGCGAAGAGCATTTGCTCCCGCTGCTCTCGGCGATCCCGCTGGACGTACAGAGCTTCTATGGCATGGACTTCGGCCGCTCTGGTGACCTATCGGTCTTCTGGCCGTTGCTCAAAGAACAGAATCTGCGCAAACGCACGCCCTTTGTGGTCGAGCTGCGTAACGTCCCGTTCAAGCAACAACTCCAGATTAAGTTTTACATCATTCGTCGCTTACCCAACTTCCTTAAAGGCGCCGACGACGCCAGGGGCAACGGCTCGCAACTGTCGGAAGACACGGCCGTTGAGTTTGGCTTCAACCGCATCGAGCGGGTGATGCTCACCGAGGGCTGGTATCGCGACAACATGCCGCCGTTCAAGGCCGCTCTGGAAGACGACACCTTCTACGACATCCCGGCCGACAAGGACGTGGTCAGTGACGTGCGCGCCTTTCGGATGGTCAAGGGCGTAGCCCGTATTCCGGAAAAACGGACCAACGGAAAAGGCGAAAAAGCTGGACCCAAGCGCCACGGTGACGCCGGTATCGCCGCAGTGCTGGCCGACTATGCGTCCCGCCAGGAAGTCGAAATCATCGAATATCACCGAGTCCAGCCCGCGTCCCAACATGATCGCGAGATCCAGATCGGCGCCGGTTGGCGCTCCACAAAAGGCATTTGGTAATGGCTGAATCCAAAATCGTCGACCAGTACGGTCGGCCCATCCAGTACGACAAACTCACCGAAGAGCTGGCCGCAGCTCGCACCACCGGCATACGCCAGGTTTGGCACCAGTCAGTCGCCAGCGGCCTGACGCCTGGTCGTCTCGCCGCCATCCTGCAAGCTGCCGCCGAAGGGAGCGCCCACGACTACCTGACCCTTGCCGAGGAAATGGAGGAACGGGATCTGCATTACGCCTCGGTGTTAGGCACCCGTAAGCTGGCTGTATCCGGCTTGGCCGTTCGTATCGAAGCCGCCAGCGATGATGCCGAGGACGTGCGCCGGGCCGATCAGCTCAAGGAAATAGTCGACTCTCCCGAGTTCGGCGAGCTGCAAGCCGACCTGACCGACGCCATGGGCAAAGGCTATGCCGTCTCCGAAATCATGTGGGACCGCAGCGGCAAGACTTGGAACCCGTCGCGCTTTGAGCCGCGTGACCAGCGTTTCTTCCAGTTCGACCGCGACACCAGCCGGGAGCTGCGGCTCCTGGATGAAACCGACATGGTCGATGGAATTCCTTTGGCACCGTACAAATTCATCGTCCATCTGCCGCGTATTCGTTCGGGCCTGCCTATCCGGGGTGGCCTGGCGCGCCTGGCGGCCGTGGGCTACATGTGCAAAGCCTGGACCTGGAAGGATTGGATGGGCTTCGCCGACATCTTCGGCATGCCCATGCGCGTAGGTCGTTACGGACCTGGTGCCAGCAAGGAAGATATCGCCACCCTTATGTCGGCGGTGGCCAACCTGGGTAGCGATGCGGCGGCGGTGATCCCGGACAGTATGCGCATCGACTTTACCCAGGCGGCTAACGTGACCGGCGCCGGTGACTTCTTCAAGGGATTGGCCGAGTGGTGGGACAAGCAGGTCAGTAAAGCGGTGGTCGGTCAGACCATGTCTACCGATGACGGCTCCAGTCAGGCCCAGGCGACAATCCATAACGAGGTTCGCCTGGACCTGTTGCAAGCCGATGCCAAGGCCGAATCCAATACGCTGAACCGCTACTTTGTGCGGCCCTGGTGCGATCTGAACTTTGCACCTGGTCGTCCATATCCGCGCTTGATCATTGACGTACCAAAGCCCGAAAACACCAAGATCCTGATCGAGGCGCTCAAGGAGCTGGTGCCGCTGGGGTTGAAGGTTGAGCAGTCAGTGATTCGCGACAAACTCAATATCCCGTCTCCGGCCGAGGGCGCCGAGCTGCTGGGTATACCGCCGCCCATTGCCACTCCGGTACTTGCCCAGGCCACCAACAGTGAGCAAGTACCCGCCAAGCCGGTGGCAATGCCGGACATCGTGGATAACCAAGTGCGAACGATGGAGCGGACCGTGGGGGTGTATCTGGATGACATGGTCGAGCAGATCAAGGAACTGCTCGACACTGTTCATAGCCTGGAAGAGTTTCGGGATCGGTTGATTGAAACCTATCCGGACATGACGACTAGCCAGTTAGCAGATGCTATTGCTGATGGCCTGGTCGCAGCCAATCTAGCTGGGCGCGATGACATTTTAAGAGGGTTGTGATGTGTTGCTCGATTGCTCATCAAACTTGTCGCGTAACGTTGAGTATTGGCGCTCGGTACGATCCTGTTCCTGAACTGCGCTTTGAAGCTCCTGCGTTGCACCCTCAAGTGCCTTTTCAAATTCGCTGACGGACAAAGCAGTAACGGTGCTTGCCTTGAAGCTTTGAGTAAGTTCACGCATGGCACGCTGAACAATTTCTAGTTTTCCAAGAGCTAACTGAGTGCGCTCCTTGGATTGGTACCATAAATCGTGTGCGTGCCTAATGTCGTTTTTAGTAATCAATTTGCATTCCTTTAGGTATTTTAGCGAGTAAGCATAATGGCAGTTTCTCACGGTTCACTACCATTCAAAGAGCAGATCAACTACTTCCGTGGGAAAGTTGATCTGCCTACTCGGTCATGGACGGACGTATACAACGTCGAGCACGACTACGCCTTTGTTGTGGCTGGCGCCGTCAAACGCGACTTACTCGCCGATCTACGTGGCGCCGTAAATAAGTCTATAGCCAACGGCACCACCCTGGAACAGTTCCGCAAAGACTTTGACCAGGTCGTCGGCAAACATGGCTGGCAGTACCAGGGCGAGCGCGGTTGGCGTACCAATGTCATTTGGGAAACCAACCTGCGCCAGTCCTACAACGCCGGTCGTGAAGCGCAAATGGCGGACCCGGAGCTACGCAAGCGCCGACCCTACGGCATCTATCGCCACGGTGACAGCGCACACCCACGTCCAATGCACCTGGCCTGGAATGGCACCACGCTCCCGCTGGATGATCCATGGTGGTCGACGCACTCACCGCAAAATGGCTGGGGCTGCAAGTGCAAGAAGTTCATGGCCTCGGCCAGGGATATAGAACGCCAGGGCCTGACGGTCGGCCCATCGCCCGCTATTGAGTGGGAAGATCGGGTCATCGGTAAGAACAGCCCCAATGGCCCGCGCACAGTGCGGGTGCCCAAAGGCATTGATCCAGGATTTGAATACGCACCAGGTCAGTCACGGCTGGCTCCAGCCGTACCACCGTTGCGGGCCTACGATCCATTACCCCAGCCCGTAACAGGCGCCAAATATAGCGCCACGACAACTAGCCTACCAAACCGCCGACTACCAGACATCATGCCGTCGCCCCGGACAGTCCCGGCAAACCGCGTTCTACCAGAAGGGCTAACTGATCAACAGTACCTGGATGAATTCCTCGGCGAGTTCGGCGCGACAGAGTCAGCCCCTACCGTGTTCAATGACGCGGTAGGCGATGCAGTGGTGATCGGCCGGGGTATGTTCAGCAATACGCCTACGGGGCCTTTGCTCATCAAGCGTTCAGGCGTTGCGCGGGAGTTGCCTATCCTGGCCGACACATTGAAAGCCCCCGACGAGGTGTGGGTCCGCCTGGAATGGCTGGAAGGCCAGAGCAAGGCCGTAGTCCGCCGCCGCTATCTTCGCCGCTTCAAGGTCGAGGGTCAGACGGCACCAACCCTGGCAGTGTTCGAAGTCGGCGACGATGGATGGGCCGGGGTCAGTACCTTTCTGCCAGAGGCAGACAGAACGGAGTACCTGGAGCAGCTTCGCCTTGGCGTACTGCTATATAGCCGCCCTGAGTAGGATATCCCCATGGCCGGTGCAATGCTCGATGTTGCTATCGATAGCAGTCAGGTTGGCAAAGCCCTGGAAGAGTTGGGCCGCCGACTGGACGACCTCACCACGCCACTTAATGACATCGGTGAGTACCTCCACCAGTCCACTGACGCGCGTTTCCGCAGCAAGGTCGCGCCCGACGGTTCACCCTGGGCACCACTCTCACCTGCGACCCTGGCCAAAAAGAAAGGCACCGGTATCCTGCGGGAGAAAGGCACTCTCCAGGACACCCTGCGTAAACAAGTCACCAGTACGGAGCTGGCTTTCGGTACCGACCGCCCCTATGGCGCTGTTCACCAGCTCGGGCAGAAGAAAGGAGCGTCCGGCAAAACCAGCAAGGGCAGCTCAATTCCCTGGGGAGATATCCCTGCGAGGGAGTACCTCGGAGTGTCGACCGAAGACGAGTCAGAGATATTGCTCATTCTCGGCGAGTACCTCATGGAGCCAGCAAAGGTATGACCGCCTGTAACGCCGTAGGAGCTGCAATCGGTTCGTGGGAGTACGTGTGGCGGTTAAGCGTCGCACGGTTGCGTTAGACACGCGTTAGATTCCACCTGGATGGTAATATTGTCTCCAACGACGGACAGTACAAAGGGCGGGACATGGACAAGATCATCAAAGGCATCGCAGGCGTTTCAAAGAGTCAGGCGACGTCTTCAATAATAAAAATTGCGGATATAGCTATTTTGGCAGGTATTGGCGCAGCTGGAGTCGTCCTTCCGGGAGCCGCCTACGAGTTTTCAAAGTTTGGGATAGGAAAGCTTCGAGACTATATCCATGCGAGGGATGATCGAAGAATTTTTGAATTCCATAAAAAACTTCTCTGCCGCGACGGCGTGGTAAATGAGGCGCTTCTTGCTGGAGAAATTGAGGAAGCCAATTATCACGCTTTACTTAATGCTTGTTTGGCCGATATAGAAGACGAGAAAACCACCGCTTACGCGAATCTGACAAGTGCGATAGCTTCCGCAAAAGTCAGCAGCGAGCTAAGAAGATACTTCACACTAGCGCTCAAAGACATAGCTTGGGAAGACTTAGATCTTCTTAAGCGACTCTATGTAATCAGCAATGATTCGATAATTGCCAACGCCGGCAATGGAACTTTAAGCCCCGTAGATTACTTGGAGAAATACTCCGAAGGGAGTTCTCTCAGTCTTTCCGTGAGCACTCTAAAAGCTAAAGGCTTTGTAAATGAAAGCGAAATCAGCGAAGTAGGTTCTCTCTTTGTTAAAGCCTGTTCGTCCGGTGATGATCTCACGCCAGGGGTGTACGGCTATAGAACTTGGAGTGGACATGTGTGCGACACATATTTTCTCGATCAAAGCGGTCACGCGTTTAGCGTGCTCGATTTAATTCAACAAAAGCTTCATGCTAAATCGATTAAATGTGGCGCTGCTCCCGGTGAGGGCATTCTGACTCGCCGCGAAAAAAATATGCACTCAACATGCGCGGTTATTTTATACAGAAATGGAAAAACCTTAGATCCGCCCATGCTCGAAAATTTGAAATATCAGCTAGGCAACAAGCCGGTTGTACAAGTAATAATGGACGATGACGATTCGGAGGTAATGGAGCCCCTATTGCCAGGGGAATATGTGGTAGTAAATAGCGCCGATGCACTCGCCGGGGTGTTAGAAGCAATCGGAAAATTGATAGCCGAAGTCAACGCAAGACATAAGGCTAGAGAAAACCTTAAACCCCGCTGATACTCCCTCATCCCGCCAGTCCTCCCACACTGGCGGCATGAAAACCCAACTCGCACTCAACACCGACCTTTCCGCCACCGTCTCTGACGGTAAGGCCCCGGAGTGGGTTGAACTAATCCCCCCTGGTCCCAAAGTCACCGGCCGCGATGGTCGGCAATGGCTGTTCGACGAACAAGCCGGGACGCTGGTCCAGTCCAGCTTCCTCGGCCGCGCCATCGACCTGCCCATTGACTGGGAACACGCCACCCAGCACCGCGCCAGCAAGGGCGAGTCCGCCCCGGCAGCGGGCTGGATCAAGCAATTGGAGTTGCGTAGCGGCGCGCTGTGGGGACTGGTCGATTGGACACCTCGTGCCTCCGAGCAGGTCATCAATCGCGAGTACCGGTTCCTTTCCCCTGTCTTCGACTTCGACCCTGACACCACCCGTATTGCCCGCCTGGTCAGCGCGGGCTTGACCAACAAACCCAACTTCCTGCTGACCGCCCTCAATCAAGAAAACACGGAGGTCACGCCTGTGACGCTTTCACCTGCGCTTCTGACTGCACTCGGCCTGCCTGCAACGGCAACCGAAGAACAGGCCCTTGCGGCTACCGCTCAACTCAAAGCAACCGCTCAAGCGACAAACACCGAAAAGCCCAACCTTGAGCAGTTCATGCCACGGGCTGACTACGACAACGTTTTGCAGCGCGCCACCAACGCCGAGCAAGCCCTGGCCGAGCAGAAGAGAACCGAACACAACAAACAAGTCGATGCGCTGATCACCTCGGCCACACAGGCCGGGAAGATCACCCCAGCAACAGTCGATTACCACCGCGCCGCCTGCCAGGACGAAACCGGCCTTGCGCGCTTCAAGGCATTCGTCGATGCGGCGCCGGTCGTCGCTGCCCCCTCCAACCTGGACGAGCGTAAGCACGACAAAACCACCACTGCGCTCAACTCCGAAGAACAGCACGTCGCCAAACTGCTGGACATGAGCGACGACTACTTCATCAAGGGCAAGGCGTAACTCCCTCTATATAAAGGAAGCGATTCATGATCATTACTTCTGGCACCTTGGCCGCGTTGTTCACCGCGTACCGGGCCGAGTTCCAAAATGCTCAGGCAGCCACGCCAACCGATTGGGCACGTATTGCCACGACCGTGCCGTCGACGTCGGCCAGCAACACCTATGGCTGGCTTGGCCAGTTCCCGAACTTCCGCGAGTGGATCGGCGACCGTGTTCTCAAGAACATGGCCGCGCACAGCTACTCGATCACCAACAAGAAGTACGAGTCGTCCGTAGGCGTACCACGTGACGCTATCGAAGATGACCAGATCGGCGTCTATAAGCCGTTGTTTGCCGAGATGGGCCGGGCGTCCACCGCGCACCCGGACGAGCTGGTATTCAGTCTATTGAAAGCTGGCTTGACCACCCTGTGCTACGACGGCCAAAACTTCTTCGACACCGACCACCCGGTCTACCCCAGCACCGATGGCACCGGCACAGCAATATCCGTCAGCAACTACCAGGACGGTGAAGGTCCAGCCTGGTATCTGCTCGATGTCAGCCGAGCCATCAAGCCGATTATTTTCCAACTGCGCCGCAAGTACGACCTCAAGGCCATGACCAGCATGGACGACGAGAATGTCTTCATGCGCGATGAGTACCGCTATGGCGTGGATGCCCGTGCGAACGTCGGGTTCGGTTTCTGGCAGTTCGCTTTCTGCTCGAAAGCACCGCTCAACGCCGAGAACTATGCCGCAGCGCGTGCGGCCATGAAGGGTTTCCATGCTGATGGTGGCCGTCCACTCGGTGTTAACCCTGGTCTGTTGGTGGTGCCGTCTCCGCTGGAAGGTGCTGCGCGCAAGCTCCTGGTCAAGGATGCCAACAGTGGCAACGAATGGGCGGGCACCGCCGAAATTCTCGCGCCGAGTTGGCTGGGTTAAGGAGGCGCTATGACCATCGTTATCACCTCAAAACGCGACGGCTTCCGCCGTTGCGGGGTTGCCCACCCAGGCAAGCCAACTTATTACCCGGACGACTTCTTCACGGATGTACAACTTGAGGCGCTTGAGAAAGAGCCTCAATTGATCCTCGCTTATGCGGGGGAAGCGTTCGACCAGGTAAAGGACGTGTTCGATGACACCCTCTCGCAAACCCCGCCACCGCAAGCGCTCGATGCCATTCCAGGCGCCCAGTCGCAAGCGCCTGAAGCAGGCACTGCGCCTGTGGTTGCTCCAGTGGTCGACGGCGTAACCACCGTGCAGGACCTCAACCAGTCTGGAACCGATTTTGTGGGCCCCATCCAGGATCTTTCCAAGGGTGATATAGACCCATTGGAAGAGCAGGAAAACACTACGCCGCCTGTAATGCCGCCCCCGGCACCCGTGGCAAAACCTGAGAAAACCCGCACCTCCAAGGCCAAGGAAGCCGGTAAATGAACCTCTCGCTACCGTCTGCCAGCCAGCTCCTGGTCCGCTTCGGCGCTCGCGATATCACCGAAGTGGCCGTTCCGGACACTGACCGTGCTATCGAGCCCGCGTTGGTGGTGGCAGCGGCCGCAGGCCAGCCCCTGGATGAGTGGCCACCCGAAGACGTAGCGGTGGCCGTTGCGACGTTGGCCAGGATCGCCGACGCCGTAACGCGTGCGCGTAGCGAAGTGTCGTTTTACCTGCGGTTCCGTTCGGCCGGGGAGGATGCACCGGAGTGGGTGACGGCGGACTTGGCCGAGATCGCCCGCTATCACCTGTACGACGACGCAGGCAAGGAAGAGTCGACCGTGCGCGTGCTTTACAAGGACGTTATCAAGCGCTTGGAAACTCTAGCCAAGGAAGACAAAGAACGTGGTGCCTCGGACGGCGGCGAGTCGGGTCTCCAGGTAGCTCACCAGCCACGACTGATGACACGTACCACGTTGAGGAACTTGTAATGCTAGGCGAGCTGGAGGACTTGATAGAGGCGCGCCTCAAGGAATTGAGCGTCAAGCTTCCGCGCCTGACGGTCGCCAGCTACGGCGGCGAACTGAGCGACCCCGACCTGTTGTCGGGCCTGCTCAAACGTTGTCCTGCGATCCTGGTGATGGTGCCCAAGGTGACGTTCACCCGCAAAAGCACCACCCGTTACACCTTACCGATCACGTTTCGCCTGGTCATTGCTGCGCGGCATCCACGCGGTGAAAGGGAAACTCGTCGCGGAACAACGCCAACTGACATTGGCACGTACGCGCTGTGGGAAGCCTGCATGCACCAACTGGTCGACTGGCAGCCATGGGAAAACCGTGCGGCCATCCGGCCCACCGAACTTTCCAACCTGGTCAATGGCAAGTTGGCCAGCGACCACCTTTCAGTCCTGGGCCAATCGTTCGTCATCGAACTGGACTGGGAGAAACCGAAAGAGGCACTGCCGGACTTCCTGGGCATCAGCCTGGAATACCACACCCCATCGGATAACCCCGAGCCGGTGGTCACCGACAACATTGAATTGAGGGACATTTAATGCGCGTTAAAGCCGCACCTGGTCATCGGGTGCCCAAGGAAGAAGATCCGTACAAGTACATCGAAGATACCAAGACGGTCGACGTGCCGGACACCTCTTACTACCGGCGCCGGGTGGCGACGGGTGAACTGCTGACCGCTGAAAACCCACGCGGCGGTGCCAAACAACCCGCACAGGAATCCGCCGAATGAGCATTTCCTTTGACACCATCCCGGCTTCGATCCGCAAGCCGGGCGTTTACATGGAGTTCAACACCAGCCTGGCGGTACGGACACTGCCGACCAACAAACAGAGCGTCTGCTTGATCGTGCCCTTGGGCGAAGGCGCTACCGTTGCGGCAAACGTGCCGACTCAGTTCTACAGCGCCGCAGAAGCCAAAGCCCTGTTCGGCGGGACCGTCGCAGAGGAAATGGCTGATGCGTTTATCACAGCTTATCGGTATGCCTCGGTCTCGGCTGTGGGTGTGGTGGTAGTTGGCGATGCCGAGCCCGACATCAAGGCCGCGTTGGACTCGACGGCCATGGGCGGTTTCACCATTCTGGTGCCTGCCTGGTTCAGCCAGGTCGCGCTCACTGCACTGCGCACGCACATCCAGACCTACACCAGCTCTATGGAGCAACAAGGCATCATCGGCGTGGCGGCGCTAACCGGAACCTTGTCGGCTGCGACCACGTTGGCCACGTCGATCAACTCCGGCGCGATCAGCTTGGCAGTGCTACCCGGTACTCCATCGACTGCGCGCCAAGTCGCCGCCGCTTATGCCGCAATGATCGCCTCCGAAGAAGATCCAGCGCGGCCGCTTAATACCCTGGTACTGACTGGCATCAAGGTTCCGCCCGTTACTCAGCGCCTTGGCCGCACGGAGCAAGAGACCGCCCTGGCCAATGGCGTCACGCCACTGGAAGTCGCCGCTGGTGATGTCATTCAGATTGTTCGTGCAGTGACTACCTATACCAAGTCTGCGGCCGGTGCCACTGACGTGTCGCTGTTGGATCTAACCACCATCCGCACTCTGTATTACGTGCGCATGGCCTGCCGCGACCGTATTCGCCTGCGCTTCCCACGCTCCAAGCTCTCCAAGAAAACCCCGGAAGCAGTGCGTGGCGAACTGATGGACGTGCTGCTCAAGCTGGAAGAGCTGGAGATCGTCGAAGAGGTTGAAGCCAACGCGGCTGGGCTGGTGGTCGAGCGTTCGACCCAGGACGCGAATCGCCTTAACAGCTCCATTCCCGCCGATGTTGTTAACGGCCTGCACGTGTTCGCCGGTCGTATTGACCTGCTCTTGTAAGAGGTGATTTTAGATGGCTGATAACTACGTAGGGCAGATCGTCCTGGAGATCAACGGCACCGACTATGAGGTGACGAGCGTTGAGCCAAGCCTCAAGACCGGGCGCAAGGTGGTCAAGACGATGAACCGCACCGGCCGACCGACCGGCACGGCAAAGGGTATTGAAGAGCACGAGCTGAAAATCTCGGTCGTCATTCCAAAAAGCGGCGAGCCGGAGTGGCGCGCATTGATGGATGCCAAGTTGACGATCTATGCCCAGGACGGCGGAGGTAAGCGCGAAACCTGGACAGGTTGCTCCCTGATCGAACTGGGCAGCAAGTACCAGCTTGAAGGCGAAGCCACCCGCGACCTGACCATCGCCGCTCTCAACTACTACACGGAATAACACGATGACCGAGCAATCAAGCAAGCGTTGGGAAGGCCTGAGCATTACCCGCGAACTGAAAATGGGGGTCTATTACTCCGGTCTACGCCATAAGACCTTCACTTTGCGCGTACCTGTTGCAGGCGACCTGGTCGCCGCGCAGGAGCTTCACCCCGGCGCACCGTTCCAACTGATCACCCTTGAGGTCTACCGCCGCCAGTTGTTGTCCCTGGGCGAGATTCCCGCCGAAGCGTTGACCACTGAGTTACTCCTGGGCGAACTGACCGAGAGCGACTTGGCCATCATCGCCGACGCCGATGCCGATCTGGAAAAAAAGCTCGCGCCGCCGAGCGCGGCAACGCCGACTGGCGACGAATCGAACATGCCTTTGTCCGAAACGGCTACCGGCTAGAAGAGCTGCGCCAGATGACCAGGGCCGAGATCGATGCGCGTATCGATCTGATCATCGGCAAGGTCAAGGGCACCCGCTACGTCAGTCAGCGCCAACGCAAGGCACTGCCCAAACCCAGGTAACAGGCTCGACACCGGGCCTTTCCTGTTCCTGCAAGGCCCTTTCCGGGAGCAATTCATGTCCGATCTGCGCGTCGCACTTCGTTTTCAGGCCCACGCAGGCAACAGCCGCCGCGAGATCGAGCAGATCAATCGCGACCTACGCAAAGCCGGTAAGGAAGGCGCCAAGTCTTTGGCTGATGAGAGCTGGAAGGCATCCTCGGCCATCACCAAGGTCGGCCAGGTCGGGGCCAACAGCTATAAAGTCATCCGTGCCGCAATGCGCGAAACAGCCACGGCGGGTTCTGGTACGCGCATCGAGGTCAGCAAGACAACCGCCGAACTCAAAGAGATGGCCACCGCCGCTCGCAAGGCTGCGCGTGACGCGAAAGCTGAGTTAGTGAATACCGACCGGCAAGGCGTACAGCCTTTGCGTCAGAGCGTCGACAAGACAGAAGCGTCTTTCCGGCGAATGGCGCAGGACAGCGGTCGCAGTCTTCGAACCTTGAAAACCATCGCCATGGGGGTACGCCAGGAATTTGATCGAATCAAGGGACTGGGCGGGAGCATGCAAGGTCAACTTGCGGGTCTTGGGGTTGGGGTTGGAGTAGTCGCAGGGTTGAAAGCCAATGCCGAGTTGGAGCGGGTACTGATACGTACGAAACAGACAGCGGGCATGACCAACGAGCAAAAGGACGAGTGGCATACCGAAGGCTGGAGAATCGCCAAAACTTACGGCGCCAGTCGGGCAGACGTTGATACCGGATTCAATACGCTGATCGCATCTGGCGTGAACTACGATGCTGCAAAGAAGACTGGCGATGCCATTGGCCAGGCGAATGCTATTACTGGTGCTAACCCAGCCGTTCTGGGCAAAGCAGTTGTTGCTGCATCTGGCGCATTCAATATCGATTTGAATAAAGAGGGTGCCGCGCTTGATTTGCTGCAAAAAATGACAGTCGCTGGACGGCTCGGCAATGCTGAGCTTGAAAACTTGTCAGACTTGTTTCCAAAAATCGGAGGCGCGGCAGCGGCTGCGGGCATGTCGATTGAGCAAGCATTGGCATTCACGGAATCGCTTTCCAAGGTTGAACTACAACCCGATAGGCTTGGAACATTAGCCGAGTCAACTTTGCGCGTATTCAGCAATAAGCAATACAGAGATCAAGTCGCCAAAGTAACGGGTGTTAATTTTTATAATAAAGATAAAAGTTCACGTAATCCGGAAGAGGTTTTCGGTGAAATAAAGCGTAAGTATGAAGCGATGAAAAACGATGAGCAGCGCGCCAAGTTCATGGGCGTTGTATTCAAAGGTATGGACCAGGACACGGTGCGTGGCTGGCGCAGTATGCTAACTGGCGACCGGCTGGAAGACTTAAAGTCAGGTGCTAAAACGCTGGGTAACGCTGAACCCATTTACAGCAAAGACTTGAAAGAAAACACTGAAAGCACAAGCGGTACTGCTGCACGTATGAAGGCCACGTTTGCCGAAGCCATCGACAGAATGTCGACCCCGCTGAATAAGGGCTTTGCAGACCTCGGCAGTTATCTCCTTGATGACCTGAACTTGTCCGGCGAACAAATGCTGGCCGGTGGTGCTGCTCTGGGTGTTGGCGGCTATTACGCGGGGCGCGGTGCCAAAGCGGGTGCAGGTGCGTTGCTGAACAAGTTCATGGGTGGCCCTGAAACACTGAAAAACATCGCTGTAGGTAAGGTGCTGGAAGAGGCTACCGGAGTTACGTCGGTGTTCGTCACCAACTGGCCTGCGAGTGGCCCAGGTGGCGACAGTGGACTGGATCTGTCGAACGGATCTGGTCCGAACAAGAGCAAAGGTAAGCCAGGCGGATTTATCGCGCCGTGGTTGGCTCCGGTGGCGCTCGGTGCTAGCGCGACTCAATTAGGTGGTGACAGTGCAAGTACTGATGAAGGCAGGTTACGTGATGCTCAACGCAGCAAACTCCTGAACGATGACCAGCGCACTTATCAAACCTCCTTCTATCGCAATCGTGCGGCCCTGGCCGATAAGAACCCCGACCAGTCCCAGGACTGGCTTTCCACCGAAGCCCAACGCTTGGCGCACCATGAAACCGGCCTGACCGCTGCGGGCCTGCCCGTCGACGGCGCCAACACCTGGGCGCAGGGGATCGCCAATCGTGCCCTGGCTGCGGGTGCTGACACCTTCACCGCGCAACAACGCCTGCGTGACATGATGTCGCAATCAGGCACCGGTCAACCTTCCACCTGGTTGGCTTCCCAGGCGCAGCGTCTGGCTAATCCACTGTCGGGCGGTAACATGCCTGGGTTTCCTGGAATTGCCGGCAACGGTGCTGCATCTGGTGCAATCGGTGCCAATCCTGCCGCGCAAGCTGTCGAGGAACGCCTACGTTCCTTGCTGGCCCAGCCGTTGGTCATTGAAGTGCGTACTGACTCGCACATGTTCCAGGCCGAGGTCGAGCGCCGAACAAACCTTCAAGTGAGGCGCGGCGGATGAGCTGGGCAGAGAACTTGCTGGACGCCTCCTTCCGTGGCGTCCCGCTTCAGGTCGAAAGCGAGAGTCTGCAATGGCAGCGGGCTTTGTCTGAACATGGAACACCGTTCAAGGACGGCGACCGGGTCAAAGACTTGGGCCGTGGTGCGCGGCGAATCCCCATGCAAGTGGTGGTTTTCGGCGCCAATTACGAGATTGAACTTCAGAACATTCTCCGGGCAGTCAACACGCCAGGTGCGGGCGAACTGATCCACCCGATCTATGGCGGCCTGAATGTCGTAAGCAGCACCGGCGAGGTAAAGCACCACGCCGAACGGCCCGACTATGCCGAGATCAGTCTTCTGTTTGTTGAGGACACACCTGAGTCCGAGTTTTTCGAGCGACAGTTTGAATTTGTCGATATTGGCGTTTTGGGGCTGGAAGATGAATACACCTGGCAGGATGGCATCATTGATCTGTTCGGCCGTATTGACTCCCTGGTCGGCGAGATTCAATCGTGGATTGGTGGCGGCTGGGTTGGTCTGATCGAAAAGGCCCTTGGCTTGCCTGGCATTGGCCTGCGACTGCAACAACTGCGCTCGCAGATCCTGGGCGTGGTGTCCGGTGTTGCGTCGATGGCCAAGCGCCCGTCAGGGGCATTTGACCCTCTGGTCGACCTGATGCGCACGCCCTCGGAGATCCGGGGTGCGATCCAGGGCAGCACACCGAGCACGTCGACGGCGCTACTTGTCCGTACTGGTGTGCCCTCTGCCTTACCAGGCAATGCCAGCCTGACGGCAGATGCAGCGCGGGCGGGCGCGGGCTTTTTGATCGGTGCACGCCAGGGTGTGGCACCTGCTATCGGGACGCTGATCGATGGCGCAACCACTATTCCAGGCAGCGTCCTGGTACTACTTCCCGACGGCATGCCAGATGATCCGGTGGCCGCTAGCGGTTTCGCCCTGGTCGTCCTGGTCATCACGGAACTAGCGTTGGCTCACGCCCAAGCGGTGGCCATCGTCATCGAGGACGAAGCCGACACGCCGACCTTGAGCCCACTTGAACTGGAGGGCCTCGTTAACCTAGTGCGCTCCCTGGTGCAATCTTCCATCCTGTTACAACGTCACCTCTACGACGTGGAGACCGCCCGGCCGATCATTGAGGCGTTACGCAACGTCGCCGCGTTGATCCAGGCCCGCGCCCGCCAGGTCATTTTGCAAAGTCCACCGATGCTGGAGCGTGTGGTCGAAACCCCCGCGAGCCTACGCTTGTTGGCACACCGTTGGTACGGCGACCACACCCGCGCAGCCGAACTCATCCGTCTTAATCCCGGCCTGAAAACCCCGCACAACATTGAAGCTGGTGAGGTGCTGCGTGCCTACGCCAAATAACGTCCAGAGCCAATCCATACGGCTGTCGATAGGTGGCCTGGCACATGAAGAATGGGACGGCTGGTCAATTGAGTCTGACCTGTTGACGCCCGCTGATGGTTTCGAGTTGGAGTTGTACACCAAAGACGCCACACGCTTGCCGAGCGTTTTGGCCGAGGGCGCGCCTTGTTCGCTGACGTTGGGGAAAGATCGCGTGTTGACCGGCCAGATCGACGAGTTCGAACACGACATCTCCCGCCAAGGCATTTCTATGCGTATCACTGGCCGGGACCGTGCGGCGCCTCTGGTCGACTGCTCGGCGCCATTCGTGTCAATGCGCGAAGCTACACTGGCGCAGATCCTGGATCAGGTTGTAAAGCCGCTAGGCATCACCCAAATCGAGATCCGTGCCGCCCAGGCCAAAACACGGCGCCGAATCCAAATTGAACCAGGTCAAAGTGCGTGGGAGGCGTTGCTCCAGGTCGCCGAGGCCAACGGCTTGTGGCCGTGGGTTGAGCCGGATGGACGCTTGATTATCGGCGGGCCGGACTATAGCAGCCAAGTGGTCGGCCGGTTGATCATGCGGGAGGACGGGATTGGCAACAACGTGCAGCGGCTTAGTGTGCGGCGCTCTATTGCCAACCGTTACAGCCAAATTACGGTACTGGGCCAGCACGGCCAGTATGACAATGACGGCCTAGACACCAAGCGTGCCCACTTGCGTTCGGTCATCCAGGACGAAACCTTGGCCCGTCGTGGGATCTTCCGGCCAAAGGTAGTCATCGACAGCTCCAGCGAGAACCAGGACATGGCTACCACCCGTGCCCGCAAGCTGCTGGCTGACAGTCGTTTGGAAGGTTTCGAGATCCGCGCTGTGGTCATGGGCCACCGGGCCGACAACGGCGAGGTGTGGTGCCCTGGCCAGCGCGTCGTCGTGACGAGCGAGCCCCACGGGTTGGATGCGATTTACTTCCTAATGGCTCGTACTTTGCGTCTGACTCGCAGTGAAGGAGCTATCACCGAGCTGCGATTGCGTGAAGACAAAATGTGGGTGCTGGACGGCAACCCCACCAAGAAGCGCAAGGGCAAGAAAGCCAACCCGGACGCGGCGTTTATCGAAATGATCAAGGGTCTCTAATGAGCAATATGGCGCGTCTGGTGCGCGATCAGGTCAGTCGGGTAATGAGCAATGTTCGCCAGGCCTTCCGGGGTACAGCGGCGCGTAATACCCATGGCAAATTGATCGGCGTTGAAATGGAAGGGCTTGCGGGCGAGTCGGTTTCCGGCGAGCTGATGCAGCACTACGGGTTCAGCTCGGGGCCGTTACCTGGTGCTGAATTTATCGCAATCCCTGTGGGCGGTAATAGCAAGCACACGGTTGTCGTAGCCAGCGAGGACGGTCGTTATCGGGTAGTGGTTAAAGATGGCGAGGTATCGCTGTATACCGATGAAGGCGATTACATCCATATGAAGCGTGGTCGGCTGATCGAGATCGAAACCGACACACTTGTGGTCAAGGCCAAGACCAAGGTCCGCTTTGAGACGCCCCTGGTCGAGATGAGCAAGGACGTTAAGGCGGCGGGAGACATTGCGGACCACACGCGGACCATGCAGGCGGATCGACTTATATACAACGGACACAACCACGGTGGAGGGCCAGTGCCAGGCCAACAGCAATAAGCTGTGCTAGGGTCGAAGTTCTACATTCAAAGGAGAAACACTATGTCGAGCGTCGTGCAAATTTCCTCATGTACGGGTTGGTTTCATGTTTCTGGAGAAGATCCGGAGTGGAAGGTCTTTCGCGTTGCTGCTTGGGCGGTTCTAGATAATGGCGACACAATTGGTCTCATACCCGCCGAGGCCACCACCAGAGGTCCCGACTATACGAGGCTCGCACGTGCCCCAAAGGGAGGCGTTTACCTTCAAGAGAGTCAGATGAATCCGGCACAAAGACTAGCTTTTGTCCTTTGAATAAATACTAGCCGTGCAGTAAACGGCGCGGCCAGTATTCTTAAACCCCCCTGATATACGCTCTCTAGACACAATCTTGCACCATGCATTCCCATGGACGCAGGCATAAACCCAACCACTGGCGACTTGACGGGCCAGCGTATCTATACGCTGGGCAACGCCGTTTACATCCGCCTCATGACACCCCTCGGCACCTGGTGGAAAGACACCACTGTGGGCTCCCGCCTGCACGAGCTGAAACGCTCTAAAGACCTGCCACGGGTCGGCAAGCTCGCCAAACAATACGCCGAGCAGGCGCTCCAGCCGCTGCTCGATGACGGCCGCGCCCAGGACATCACCGTCATTGTCGAACAGCCCCACAACGGCTGGCTCAACCTGCAAATCGACATCACCGACGCCACCGGCAATCCGCAGGTGTTTCGCCACCCTGTAAGAGTGAATTGACATGGCCTATTCCGGTCGATCCCTGGACGCCATTCTGCGGGACATCCTGCGTGATATTCGCAACCTTCAAGCCGAGGCTGATATCGGCCCCGACAGCGACAACTACGTCCGGTCCGCCGCTGTAGCGTCGGCTATCGAAGGCCTTTATCAGAAACTGGCCTGGGTTTATCGGCAGATATTCCCGGACACCGCAGACGAAGAAGAACTCGTCCACATGGCCGCACTTCGGGGTGTGCTGCGTAAAGATCCGGTTGCCGCCACCGGAACGGCCGCACTCAAAGGCACGTCTGGTGTTGAGCTGTTGCTCGGTGCCACCTTGAAGCACGTCGTCACGGGCGAGCTGTTCACCGCCAAATCTGGCGCGAAGATTGGCGCCGATGGCACCAGCACGGTCTTGGTCGAAGCTCAGACCGTCGGTGTAGCGCTCAACGACCTGACTGGCTCCCTGGTGCTAACCAGTCCACCATTGGGCATGGATGCGGCTTCTGTGTTCGTAGGCAAGACCACTGGCGGCGAAGACCAGGAAACAATCGAGTCCCTGTTGGCGCGTTACCTGGACATCATCCAGTCGCCTCCGGCCGGGGGAGCCGATTATGACTACCGTCGCTGGGCACTAGAGGTGGACGGAGTTGCCGACGCCCTGGTTATCTCTAAGCGCCGTGGTGGTGGCACTGTCGACATCGTCATCACCGGCAGCAACGGTGCACCGTCCGCCTCGGTGATCGCAGCGTGCTTGGCGCACATCGAAAGCCAATGCTCAGTCATCGTCGACGTGTGGGTATACGCACCTACAGAGCGCACCGTTGACTCTGCTGCCAAAGTTGAACTCGCACCCGACTTCTCGTTGGCCGATGTGCAGGCGGCAGCACAAAAGGCTTACAACATTCTCTTGGGCGCTTTGAAGCCGGGCGACAACCTCAAGCGCTCCCAGATTGAAGCGATGATCAGCAACTTGGCCGGTGTACTGGATCGGTCCGTCACTCTTCCGTCCGGGAACGTTAAGGCGTCGGAAGATCCATCCTTGATTGGCTGGATTCGCCCTGGCGTCATCATGTTGGGGCTCATGGAATGACCACACTCGCTGATCAGCTCCGGCTGTTGCTACCCCCTGTTTCTTACGACGGTTCCGCGCCTTATCTATCGGCCACCATTGAGGCCGAGGCGAATGCCATGGTCTTGGCCGATTCCCAAGCAGGCATGGTTTACAACGCCATTTTTCCTGACTCGGGTGAAGGTCTGGACGATTGGGAGCGGGTGCTGGCCCTGCCGGACCCCTGTCTGGTGGGACAAGCACAGACGGGCGGCCAGCGCGTGCAGGCTGTTGTCAGCAAGCAGCAAGGTCGTGCTGGGCAGAGCAAACCTTTCTTTATCGCCCTGGCTAAGTCCATGGGCTACGACATCACCATCACTACATTCCGCGCCGCCCGAGCGGGCATGGCGCGTGCTGGCGATCCCATCAACGGCGGCGACTGGGACTTCACCTGGCGCGTTAACGCTCCCGCCGTGACGGTTAGCTATGCCAGGGCCGGTGCTACGGGCGCTGGCGATCCTTTATCCGCCTGGGGCAACAGGGCCCTGGAGTGTCGGTTGGGCCAGATGAAGCCCGCCGAATCTATTTTGCTGTTCGGTTACGGAGACAACTAATGCAGAAGATCAGCGACAGTACCAATACGGCCAACGCAACTGGTGAGTTTACGGAAGGCAACCCTGCTGCGGGGGCTGCTGCGACGTTGATAAAGGCCAACTGGTTGAACGCCATTCAGCGCGAGCTTATCGCTGTGATTACCGACACTGGAGTCGCCTTGAATCCAGCGGACAATGCCCAGGTACTTAAAGCGATCAAGGTCCTAATAGGCCAACTTGCCCTACGCGTCGGCGTTGTGAGCCAGCAGTTACCTATTTTGGCTGCGCCAACGCCGGGTGGCACGGATGGCTCCGGCACGGGTGGAGCGCTCCAGATCCGTGAAGCCCAGGCCGTTGGCAACGCCAAGACGGACCTGCCGTATGCGCCGCGCATCGTGTACCACTGGCAGGGGTTGAAGGCCAAAGACCTTGCTATGTCGAGTGTCGGCGACTTGCTTTGGGGTGGGAATACGGTGTGGAACGCCGGTAACTTCGATCCCGCCAGCAAAGCGAACGGCGCTGACGTTAACGCAGCTCTGGCCCTCAAAGCCAACAAAGCCACCACCCTGGGCGGCTACGGCATTGCTGATGCTTTCACCAAAGATCAGGCGAATGCCGCCATTGCAGCGGCTATTGCTGCGCTGGTGAACTCGGCACCTGGCGCACTGGATACGCTGAAGGAGCTTTCTGACGCACTCGGCGGCGATCCAAACTTTGCCACCACGATCCTCAACGCCTTGGGACTCAAGGCTGATAAGACTACGTCGCTGCTAGTCGGCTCAATCAGCCGTCAGCGTCCAGTCTTGGCGGGGACTGTAGCGGCAGGTGCGGATGGCGGCACCGATGGTAAGGGTGGAGCTATTGAGATCCGGGAAATCAATGAGGTTGGCGGCGGCCAAACCGATCTGCTCTGGGCGCCTTCAATCCTCTTTAACTGGTCGGGGAAATTTGCTCGATACCTCAAAATGTCCGTACTGGGCGATTTGATTTGGGGCGATAAAAAAATCTGGACTGAGGGCAACTTCAACCCTGTAAGCAAGGCGAACACAGTTGATGTAACCAACGCTCTGGCACTCAAGGCCAACACCGCTGATGTGCTTGCAGCAGCAGCCATGACGGCTAACGGTCGTTTGGTGATTCCGACCAGTAGCGGTGTTTTGTACATCCAATGGTACGAAGGCCCACTCGCGGGTGCCGAAACTGTCGCTTATCCAGCAATCAGCCACCCGGTCCCGTTTCCGAACGAGTGCCTGTTTGCTGGGCCGTTTACGCGTTCCACCTCCAGTAGCACGCTTTCCGACCAGATGTTCCAAATGGAGTATTGGGATCGATTGGGCGTGAAGATATTCCCGCAATGGTTCGGCACCGGTAATCAATCACTCGTTAAACCACTAATTATCGCTATTGGACGTTAATCATGAGCACCACCACTGAGGCTAACGCCACGATCTTTTATAGCGCCAGAGACTGCGGCTTCGTTTTCCTGGCCGAGCGGGATGCATACGATGCCGCAGGCACCTGGCCCGACGATGCGGTGGAGGTAACGGATGAGGAGTGGCAGGAGTTCGGCCAACAGCCGCCACCACCGGGGATGCGGCGCGGGAGTGATGGTGAAGGGCGTCCTGCCTGGGTTCAGCCAGTGGTCACGCCTGAAGAGGCGTCGGAGCAGGAGCGTATGTGGCGTGATCGCCAACTGAGCTTGACCGACCCGCTGATTACCCGCCATCGGGATCAAGTAGAGGTGGGCCGTGTTACGACCCTATCACCAGAGCAATACGGGCAGTTGCAAAGCTACCGCATGGGATTGCGAGACTGGCCGAGCGCGCCGATGTTCCCTGGTATCGCGTATCGGCCTGCTGCTCCCGGCTGGCTTGTAGATCAGGTGTAAGCTTGAACAGTTAGCACGTTCAAATTAGGTGGTTTGGTGGGCGTGCCAAACAGAGCGCGAAATACAGTGTTTTTTGGGCGCAAGCGCTGTGCCAATCATCCTGCCAAGCGGTGCCAAGTCCGACGCACGCTTACATCACGTCAGTCACCATTCAAAATGTGGGGGGGCACTACCTCTTCGACGTAGCGCGCAACAAACTGGGGGCGCCTACAAAATCTAAGTTTTAGAGGTGTTTTTTAACTCTTTAAAATCAGTAACTTATTTTATGTTTGATAAGAGCGGGCTTGCCCGCTCCCACATGGGGTTCTATGCATGTCTTTTAATCAATGTGCTGAATCTTTCTTCAACAACCGCCAACCACAGGACTAGGGTACGCATCACGTTGCATAACAATAAGAACGCAGGATGCAGCAATGACTGCCATGACACGCTGCCTGGACCGTCCTGGATTCATGCCCCGGCTGTCCGCCCATCATCTGCTGCGCCCCCGCCTGGCCGAGCCTTTGCTGGTGGCGCAGGCGCGCGTCAAGTTGTTGTGCGCCCCCGGCGGCAGTGGCAAGAGCGCGTTGCTCGCCGAGTGCGCGTTGCAGGCGCCTGCGGGTTGCCAAGTCTATTGGTTGCCGCTCAATGGCGCGTCCCTCAGCCCTCTTGACCTGTGCCAGCGACTGGCGCAAAACCTGGGCCTGACGTTTACCGACGAAACTACCTTGCTGCTGGACCTCAGCCGTTGGCAGGCGCCGGCGTGGCTGTTCCTCGATGATTTCTGCCGCCTGCCCACTCCCGACACCGACGCCTTGCTCGACCGCCTGCTCACCGCCAGCAGCCCGGCGCTGACTTGGTGGCTGGGCGCTCGACGGCGTCCGGCGTGCAATTGGCCGAGGCTGCTGCTCGACGATGAGTTGCTTGAGGGCGGCGCCGACCTGGCCTTTACCTCTTCAGACATTCAGGCACTGCTCAGTCATGCGCCGGCCCAATCCGTAGAAAGCGTGCTGCAGTTCAGTGCCGGTTGGTGCGCGGGTGTGCGCATCGCGTTGCTGGGCGATGGGCATCCCGACAAGACCTTGCTCGACTATCTGCAACATGAACTGTTCAGCACGCTGCCGCCGGAGCTGGCCGAGGCCTGGCGCGTGCTGGCCCATCTGCCGCGCTTCAATACGGGCCTTTGCGAGCATTTGTTCGGCGCGGGCGACGGTGGCCAGTACCTGCGGGATTTGCAGGCGCTCGGCGCATTTATCGAGCCGTGGGAAGACACTGACTGGCTGCAGGTTTTCCCGCCGCTGGCGCAACTGATGCACGACGAACCCTGGCCGGCCAAACGCTCTTGGCATCGACGCGCTTGCCAATGGTTTTGCACCGAACAGGACTGGCAGGCCGCTTTCGAGCAAGCGCTGCTGGCCGAAGAATATGAAATGGCCGTGAGCCTGTTGCAGCACTTCAGCTTCGAGGATCTGTTCCGCCAACAGAACGCCGTGTTGCTGTTGCGCCTGCATGAGCAGCATGGCGATGAATTGATGCTTGGCTCGGCGCAGTTGGTAGGGCTGGTGACCGCCGCGTTGCTGTTCGCCGGGCGCTTCGATCAGGCGGCTGCGTGCATCGATCAGTTGGCCCGATTTGCCCCGCAACCCACGGCCGCGCAACAGCGTTATCTACTGGCGCGCTGGCAGGCGCAGTGGGGCTGGTTACTGCACCTGGGCGGCGATGCCGAGGGTGCCCGTCTGCATTTTCTAGAGGCCCTGCAAGCGTTGCCCGACAGCGCTTGGACGTCCCGCTTGATGTGCCTGTCGGGGCTGACCCAGCAAGCCTTGCTGCGCGGCGAGCTGGACGTCGCCCAAGGCCTGAACCGTGCAGCGCTGTGCCTGGCACGCGCCCATGGTTCGTTGCTACTGGAGGCCTTGCTGGAACTGGATCACGCGCAACTGCTGGAGCAGCGCGGCGCGCCGTATCGGGCGCAGAGCCTGCTGGAAACGGTGCAGGCGATGTTGCTCAAGCAGCGACTCAAGGCCGGGCCATTGGTGGGGCGCATTGCGTTGCGGCGCGGGCATTTGGCGCTGCGCCAGGGCCAGGACAGCCTGGCCGCCGAGTGTTTCGAGACCGGCTTGAAGATGTGCCTGCACAGCCAGGACAAGCGCGTGCTCTACGGATATCTCGGCCTGGCGCTGCTGGCCGCCAACCGGGGTGATTATGCCCAGGCGTTTATCCAACTGCGCGAGGCCGAACGGCTGATGCAGCAACGCCAGGTGCCGGACAGTGTGTACCGTGCGGTGCTGTTGTTGGTCAGCGGGCATTTCTGGTTGCAGCAAGGCCGCGCCGAATTGACCGTGGAGGCAGTGCGCCGTGTGCTGCGCCACTTTCGCGGGCCCCAGGGCAAACAAGCGCCGCCGGCCACCCTGGAACTGATCCCGCGCCTGGAATACCTGCTGGTGCTGGCGGAGGTAAAACTGGGCTGCGCCGAGCAACCCGTAGAACGGCTCAATGTGTTGCTGGAAACCACCCACCAGCGCGGCATGCTCTGCCTGGAAACCGAGCTGCACTTGGTCCTGGGTGAAGTGGCGTGGCAGTTGGGCGACCCGGCCTTGGCGCGCCGTTCGCTGCAAACCGGCCTGGACCTGGCCGGACGTTGCCAGGTGCAACAAGCGATTCGCGAACTGCGCTTGCGCTCGCCGGGACTGTTGAGCGAGCTGGGCATGGAGCCTCAGGCATCAACCCCCGGCACGCTGGAAAACCCTTTGAGCCAGCGTGAACTGGAAGTGTTGCAACTGATCGCCCAGGGCAGCTCCAACCTGGAAATCGCCGACCGGCTGTTTATCTCCCTGCACACCGTCAAAACCCACGCGCGGCGCATCCACAGCAAGCTGGGCGTCGAGCGGCGCACCCAGGCGGTGGCCAAGGCCAAGACGTTGGGCTTGATGGTTTAAATGAAGGCCTGACGGTAATCGCCGGGCGTGGCGCCCACAGCCTGGCGGAAGCGATGGGTGAAGTGGCTGGCGCTGGAGAATCCGCACAGCAAGGCTATCTCGCCCAGGGGCAGGGCACCGCCGCGCAGCAGGCTTTGCGCACGACTCAGCCGACGCGCCAACAGGTACTGATGGGGCGGCAGGCCGAAGCTTTGGCGGAACATCCGCGCAAAATGGTATTCCGACAGCGCGCACAGGCCAGCTAATTGGCCCAGGCTGATGGGGTCTTCCAGGTGCTGGTCGATGTAGTCCACCAGCAACCGTCGCTGGTACGCCGCCAACCCCCCTTTCAGGCGCAGGCCTTCTCGGGCGCCTACCTGGCTGAGCAGGGTGTGGCTGAGCATTTCATGGGCCAGGCTGCTGGTCAGCAGGCGTTCGGCGGGCTCCTGCCAATTGAGCGCGATCAGTTGGTGGAAACGTCGGGCCTGGCTGTCGTCTTGCAGAAAGGTGCTTTCGCGCAGCTCCAGGGTGCGCGGCTCGCGGTCGAGCAGGGTGACGCAGCCCAAGGCAAATTGCTCGGGGCTGAAATACACGTGGGCCAGGCGGATTTCACCGTTTATCACCCACGCCGACTGATGCTCGGCGGGCAGGATGCACAGCTTGTCGGGGCCGCCCTTGGTGCCCGGCTGGTCACGCCGAAACGTGCCGGTGCCACCGCCGATGTAGCAGGACAGCGTGTGGTGGCTGGGCGCCTGGTAGTCCTGGGAATCGTGATGATTGCTCCACAAGGCCGCCGACAAGCCGTCACCGAGCTCGGCGCAGGCTTCAAGGCGTGCGTTGGGCGAGCGGTTAAGGGCTTGAAAGACTTGCAGGGATTCCAGATCTGACATGGTGTGTGTTCTCCGACGCCTTGCATCCTACTCCGCACCGCTGGCGCTGTGAGCCCAGCGCCCGACAAAAGCGCAAGAATGTGCAAGAACGTTACACACGTTGAAGGCGACACTGTGGCTCAACCGATGGAGCCCGCTATGAACCTTTCCCTGTATTTACTCACCGTGCTGATCTGGGGCACCACCTGGATCGCCCTCAAATGGCAATTGGGCGTGGTGGCGATTCCTGTGTCCATCGTCTATCGCTTTGGCCTGGCGGCGCTGGTGTTGTTTGCATTGTTGCTGCTCAGCCGCAAGTTGCAGGTGATGAACCGGCGCGGGCACCTGATCTGTCTGGCCCAGGGGCTGTGCCTGTTTTGCGTCAACTTCATGTGCTTCCTCACCGCCAGCCAGTGGATTCCCAGCGGGTTGGTGGCGGTGGTGTTTTCCACCGCCACGTTGTGGAACGCGCTCAACGCCCGGGTGTTTTTCGGCCAGCGGGTGGCACGTAACGTGTTGATGGGTGGCGGTCTTGGCCTGGCGGGGTTGGGCTTGTTGTTCTGGCCGGAACTGGCAGGGCACACCGCCAGCCCGCAGACCCTGCTTGGCCTGGGCCTGGCGTTGTTGGGGACGATGTGTTTCTCGGCCGGCAATATGCTGTCGAGCCTGCAACAGAAGGCCGGCCTGCGGCCGCTGACTACCAACGCCTGGGGGATGTTGTACGGCTCGTTGATGCTGGCGACCTACTGCCTGGTGCGCGGCATTCCGTTTGAGATGGACTGGAGCGCACAGTATGTCGGCGCCCTGTGGTACCTGGTGATCCCAGGTTCGGTAATCGGCTTTACGGCCTACTTGACCCTGGTGGGGCGCATGGGCCCGGAGCGGGCGGCGTATTGCACGGTGCTGTTCCCGGTGGTGGCGCTGAATGTGTCGGCGTTTGCCGAAGGCTACCAATGGACCGCGCCGGCGCTGGCGGGGTTGGTGCTGGTGATGCTGGGGAATGTGTTGGTGTTTCGCAAGCCTAAGGCGGTTCAACCGACGACTCCGATCCTTCAGGCAAAGCAGGTTTAGTGTGGGAGGGGGCAAGCCCCCTCCCACATTTCCTGCATTTCATACATTTGGCCGAGTCGGCCGCGCTATTTCATTCCAAGGCGCTTGGCCATGCGGCCCAGGTTGGCGCGGTCCAGGCCCAGTTCGCGGGCGGCGCTGGCCCAGTTGTGCTGGTGGCGTTCCAGGCAGACGCTGATCACTTGGCGCTGGTAGGCTTCTGTGGCCTGGCGCAGATCGCCGGTAACGGCCAAGGCTGTTTCTGCCGGTGCTTCGATCACCGGCGCGCTGGCGTCGGGCAAGTCCAGATCCTGGGCACTCAGGCTCAGAATCCTCGGCCGTTCGCGACAGCTACCCAGTGCTTTCAACGCGCTGCGTCCGATCAAGTGCTCCAACTCGCGCACATTACCCGGCCAGTTATAGGCCAACAGCGCCGCCTGGGCGTCGCTGCTCAGGCGCAGACTGCCCAGGCCCATGCGTGAGCGGTTCTGTTCCAGGAAGAAGCCCGCCAGCAACAACACATCGCGCCCGCGCTCGCGCAGTGCCGGTACTTGCAGCGGGTATACGCTCAGGCGGTGATAGAAGTCGGCGCGGTAGCGGCCGTTGCGTACCTCGTCCGCGAGGTCGCGGTTGGTGGCGGCGATCAGGCGTACATCCACCCGGTGCTCCTTATCCGAGCCCAGGCGCTGCAACTGGCCGCTTTGCAGCACCCGCAGCAGCTTGGCCTGTACGGTCAGCGACAGCTCGCCCACTTCATCCAGGAACAAGGTGCCGCCGTTGGCCAGTTCGAACTTGCCGCGCCGCTCGTTCAGCGCACCGGTAAAGGCGCCGCGTACGTGGCCGAACAACTCGCTTTCCACCAATGTCTCCGGCAGGGCGGCGCAGTTGAGGCTGATCAATGGTTTATCCGCACGATGGGAGGCCGCGTGGATAGCCTGGGCCACCAGCTCCTTGCCCACCCCGGTTTCGCCGGTGATCAGCACGGTAAGGTCGCTGCCGCCCACCAGTTTGATTTCTTCGACCAGACGCTTGTGGGTCTTGCTCTGGCCGATCATTTCCTTGTGCTGCTGGCCGCTGGCCTGGCGGTAGATTTCGGCGCGCTGGTGTTCGTCTTCGGCGCGCAAGGCCAGGCGTTCGATGCGTTCGGCCACGTTGACGGTGGCGGCGGCGAGGCTGGCGAAGGCTTGCAGGGCGTCCAGTTCAACCCGTTCGAAGCGCTCGGTGTCGAGGGCATCCAGGGTCAGCAGGCCCCACGGCTGGTCGTCGACGAACAACGGGCAGCCCATGCAGTCGTGCACTTCCAGATGCCCGTGCAGGCCATCGACCAGGCCGTCGTAGGGGTCGGGCAATTCGCTGTCGCTGTCAAAGCGCGTCGGGCCGGCGCTGCCGAGCAGCACGGCGAAGCGCGGGTGCTCGCTGACCTTGAAGCGCCGGCCCAGGGTGTCGGCGCTCAGGCCGTCGACCGCCAGCGGTACCAGCCATTCACCGTCCAGGCGCAGCAACGCGGCGGCGTCGCACGGCAGCAGGGCGCGCATGGCTTGCAGCAGGCGGCGGTAACGCTCGCCTTCGGGCAGGTCACGGGACAGGTCGGCGACCAGGGGCAGCAGGGTGGTGAGCAGCGATTGCGCAGTCATAATGACTCCTTGTAGTCCTTATGACTATAAAGCGTAGGAAGTCATATTGACTACGTATTATTTAAGCTATTGAAAATTAACGATTTATAAGTTGGCACGAATACTGAGTAACTAAGGGTAATCAGTAAAGAAGCCCAGGAGGCTCCCATGCTTAGTGCCCAAGACCGTGCCATCGTCAAATCCACCGTGCCCCTGCTGGAGAGCGGCGGTGAAGCGTTGATCACCCATTTCTACCGCATGATGCTCTCGGAGTACCCCGAAGTTCGCCCGCTGTTCAACCAGGCCCACCAGGCCAGCGGCGACCAGCCCCGCGCCCTGGCCAACGGCGTGTTGATGTACGCCCGGCATATCGACCAGCTCGATCAACTGGGCGACCTGGTGGCGAAGATCATTAACAAGCACGTGGCCTTGCAGATTTTGCCGGAGCATTACCCGATCGTTGGCGCCTGCCTGCTGCGGGCGATTTCCGAAGTGCTGGGCAGCGAGATTGCCACGCCTGAAGTCATGACTGCGTGGGGCAACGCCTACGGCCAACTGGCGGATATCCTGATTGGCGCCGAGACGGCGATCTACGACGAGAAAGCCCAGGCCCCTGGCGGCTGGCGCGGTGCGCGGCCGTTCCTGCTGGTCAAACGGGTGGAGGAGAGCGACGAGATTGTTTCGTTCTACTTCGCCCCGCTGGATAACGGGCCGATTCTCGCAGCGGCCCCTGGCCAATACATCGGCATGAAGCTGGTGCTGGATGGCGAAGAAGTGCGCCGCAACTATTCCCTGTCGGCCTTGAGCGATGCGGGCCTGTACCGCATCAGCGTCAAGCGCGAGGCCGGTGGGCGGGTGTCCAACTACCTGCATGACCAGCTGCACGTCGGCGCAACCCTCGACCTGTTCCCGCCGTCGGGCGAGTTCACCCTGGCAGCCAGCGATAAACCGTTGGTACTGATCAGCGGCGGCGTGGGTATCACGCCGACCTTGCCGATGCTCGAAGCGGCCTTGGCCACACAGCGCCCGGTGCACTTTATCCACTGTGCGCGTAACGGCGGGGTGCATGCGTTTCGCGACTGGGTGGATGGCCTGGCGGCGCAGCATCCGCAGCTCAAGCGTTTTTATTGCTATGCCGAGGAGGACGGCGTGAGCCCGGCGGCGGATAAAGTCGGGCTGCTGAGCCAGGAGCAACTGGCGGCGTGGCTGCCTGAGCAGCGCGACCTGGATGCCTACTTCCTGGGCCCTAAAGGTTTCATGGCCGCGATCAAGCGCCACCTCAAGGCCCTCGGTGTACCGGAAAAACAAAGCCGGTATGAGTTCTTTGGCCCGGCGGCTGCCCTGGAGTAACGCGGTCAAAAATGTGGGAGGGGCGGTGCGACGATTCGACTTGCCCCCGAGGGCAGTGTGTCAGCCAACTCAGCTATAACTGACCCACCGCTATCGGGAGCAAGCTCCCTCCCACATTTAATTCTCCATTTCTGCCGATTAATCCCCCGTTAACCCCCCTCTGTTTAAACCACTGCCTGTGTGTAAACTTGCGGCCATTGGCACAACCAAACAAAGGGATACGGGGATGAGTGACGAATTGCGTTTAGGCAGGGAGCGGCGCTTTCTGGTGTTGCTGGGCATCATCTGCCTGGCGCTGATCGGTGGGGCCTTGTACATGCAGGTGGTGCTGGGCGAGGCGCCGTGCCCGCTGTGCATCCTGCAACGCTATGCCTTGTTGTTGATTGCGATCTTCGCCTTCATCGGCGCAGCCATGCGCACCAAGGGCGCCCTGACCTTTTTCGAAGGCCTGGTGATCCTCAGCGCCGTCGGCGGTGTAGCCGCCGCCGGTCATCATGTGTACACCCAGTTCTTCCCGCAGGTCAGCTGCGGCATCGATGTGCTGCAACCCATTGTCGACGACCTGCCCCTGGCCAAGGTCTTCCCGCTGGGCTTCCAGGTCGACGGCTTCTGCAGCACGCCGTACCCGCCGGTGTTGGGCCTGTCCCTGGCGCAGTGGGCCTTGGTCGCATTCGTGCTGACGGTGATCCTGGTGCCCCTGGGCATCTATCGCAATCGCCAGCGCAAGGCCTGACCCGCTCCATGAAAACGCCCCGGTCCTTCTTTAAGGAAGGCCGGGGCGTTTTTGCCTGTAGGCTTTTGTGAACAGAGCGTGACGCCGGACAACTGTGGGGTGCGCGCAGCGTGCGACATGTTGTCACACGGAAGCCGCCGCAGGACGTTTCTGACCGGCCAAACCATCGCTTAAATTTGCAAAAAACGCCCAAGTTGTGCTGTCAGTTCGTGGTTTGGAAGAGGCCGTGTGCCTCACGCCGTACCTGCCTTGGCGTGATGTCCGAATGCCTTGTTTTCTGGGGGGTTGGATAGGTTTTGCATGCCCTTACGCGGTGTAAGGGCTGTGGCGGTTGCGCGAATAACACGGCAATTTTTGTGGTTTTTGTTGAGAATCTAACGCGATAAGATCGCGAACCCTTGCAATATGGGTGAAGGATTATTGCTGTAATCGATAAAAATTATTTCTTTATAAGACATGGTTTATACATCGCTAGCTAACTACAATCGCCCGCACTGAATGTCTGGT
>Ga0308161_1000559_pt1 | contig 56905 bp, 62 predicted proteins | sample PhyFR2_FD_201034 | JGI IMG/M metagenome (GOLD analysis project Ga0308161, IMG submission 201034) | Phyllosphere microbial communities from UC Gill Tract Community Farm, Albany, California, United States - DLSLF.R2 | ecosystem: Host-associated > Plants > Phyllosphere > Unclassified | place: USA...
GCCAGCCACGCGTTGATCAGGGTATTGCCGTACTTGTCCGGCAGGGCGTCGGCGAGCAGGCCGGGCAGGCCATGGAAGCCGGAAGGGTTGAGGGAGGGGAAACCGTAGATCCGATCCGCCGCGAGCGGCATGGTCAATGGGGCGACCTCAATGCTGGAACGTGCGAAGGCCGGGTCGTAGGCAAATTGTGCGATCCGCTCGCCGTCGGCCAGCGTTACCGCGCCGATCCGGCTGCCCCACAGGCGCACCTCGGCCGTGGTGCTCATTGCTCATCGCCCCAGGTCCACGGCTTGGCCGGTGCCGCCGCGGCCGCCCCCGGTCGCGCGCGCTGGCGCGGGTGGCCGCGGCGCTTCAGCAGATCGAGCGGATTGGGGCCGTCGCTGGGCAGCATCACGTCCAGCGCATCCAGCCTGCCGAGGGCCCGCAGGCAACGGATCAGGTTGGCCAGCTGGGCGGGCGTGCCGTCTTCGAGCCGCTGCACGGTGCGCTTGGAGACGCCGGCCGCATCAGCGAGCTGTTCCTGGGTGATGCCCTGCGACAGGCGCATGCGGGCAAGGCGGTGCCCGAGCTCCACCAGGACAGCCTCGTCGGTCATCAGATGTGTGATCGTCATAAAGTGACCCTCTTGACGCTTTATCATCCACTATTTGGATGCGGCGTCAAGAATGACGCTTTTTGCCACTTAAATGAGATTAACCGAAAACGTCATATATGGCTATTTAACTGGCAAAAATCGTATAAAGCGCCACAAATGACGTTTAACGATACATGTATCAACTGAGGCCATTGGGACCCCGAAACCCTGCGCTCGCACGATGCCTATCGGGCCAGGCAGCGGCAATCACAGGGATCGGGTCGAAATGCCGCCCACCTGCGCCGGCGTTCAGTGCACGGTGTTTGCTAAAATTCGCAGTTCACTCTGGATGCTGTAAAAAAAAGGACCTTGAATGAAGATTGCCGTCGCCGGTACCGGGTACGTGGGCCTGTCCAACGCGGTGCTGCTCGCACAGCATCACGAGGTGGTGGCGCTGGACATCGATCCGGCCAAAGTGGCGATGATCAATGCCCGCCAGTCGCCCATCGAAGATGTCGAGATCGAAGACTTCCTCGCCAACCGCGCGCTGAATCTCACCGCGACGCTGGATCCGGCGCAGGCCTATGAGGGCGCAGATTTCGTCATCGTCGCCACGCCGACGGATTACGACCCCAAATCGAATTACTTCAACACCGGCTCCGTGGAGGCGGTGATCGGCGATGTGCTGCGGATCCATCCGTCTGCCGTCATCGTCATCAAGTCGACCGTGCCGGTCGGCTGCACGGCCGCGTTGCGGGCCAAGTTCAACACCGACGCCATTCTGTTCTCGCCGGAGTTCCTCCGCGAAGGCCGCGCGCTGCATGACAACCTGCACCCGAGCCGGATCATCGTCGGCGAGCGTTCGGAACGCGCCGCGGTATTCGCCGAACTGCTGAAGGAAGGCGCGATCAAGAAGGACGTGCCGGTGCTGTTCACCGACGCGACCGAGGCGGAGGCGATCAAGCTGTTCTCCAACACCTACCTGGCAATGCGGGTGGCCTACTTCAACGAACTGGATACCTACGCCAGTTCGCACGGGCTGGATTCGCGCCAGATGATCGAAGGCGTCAGCCTGGATCCGCGCATCGGCGGCCATTACAACAACCCGTCCTTCGGCTACGGCGGCTACTGCCTGCCCAAGGATACGAAGCAGTTGCTGGCGAACTACAGCAAGGTGCCGCAGAACCTGATCCACGCCATCGTCGAGTCCAACCGCACGCGCAAGGATTTCATCGCCGATGACATCGTGGCCCGCAATCCGAAGGTGGTGGGCATCTACCGGCTGGTGATGAAGGCCGGCTCGGACAATTTCCGCGCCTCGGCGGTGCAGGGCGTGATGAAGCGGGTCAAGGCAAAGGGCATCGAGGTCATCGTCCACGAGCCGGTGCTCACCGAGCCGACGTTCTATCGCTCCCGCGTGGTGAACGATTTCGCCGCGTTCCTGGCCGAGGCGGACATCATCGTCGCCAACCGTCTGACGCCGGAGCTGGAGGGCGTGGCGCACAAGGTCTACACCCGCGATCTGTTCGGCTCGGATTGAGCCTGGAGAGCATCCACGCATGGCGTGGATCTGCCCGAAGGCGACCGTTTGTCGCGGTAGGGCCACGCCGTGCGTGGCCGACTGCTCCGGGCCGCGCATCACCCCATGCGGGGGCTATTCCCCCGGCTTGGCGGCCGCTGTGACTGCCTGTGATTTTGCCCGCCGTGCCAGCGTCGCTTCGCGGTGGGCGATGTAGGCGTTGGCGCCGAGGATGATGCCGGCGCCGATCACGGTCCAGCGGTCCAGCGCTTCATTGAACAGCAGCCAGCCCAACAGGCTCACCAGCGGCAGCTGCATGAAGCTGATCGGGGTCAATGCGGAGACCTCGCCCAGGCGCAGCGCACGGGTCCACAGCAGCTGGCCCAGCGTGCCGAGCACGCCGGTCGCGACCAGCCAGGCCCACGCCAGGCCGGTCGGCCAGACCCATACGAACAGCGCGGGCACCAGCGACAGCGGCACCCAGAACACATAGGTGTAGAACACCACCGTATCGGCACTGTCCACGCGGGTGAGCTGCTTGATCTGGATCGCCACCAGCGAACTCAGCACCGCGGCGCCCACGGCGACCAGTGTGCCGGGGGTGAAGCTGGTCGAGCCCGGGCGCACGATGATCAGCACGCCGATGAAGCCGATGATCACCGCCGCCCAGCGGCGCATGCGCACCGTTTCGCCCAGCCACAGCACGGCAGCGATGGTGACGAACAGCGGCGTGGAGTAGGAGAGCGAGATCGCCTGGGAGATCGGCAGATGCCCGATCGCCCAGAACGCGCACAGCATCGAGGCCAGCCCGATCGCACTGCGCAGGAAGTAGCGCGGCAGCTGCTGCGTCTTCAGCGGTGCACTGCCGGGACGGATCAGCATCGGCAGCAGCGCCAGCAGGCCGAAGGCGTTGCGGAAGAACGCAACTTCCTGGGTCGGCACGTACCGGGTGGCGTAGCGGATCGCAATCGCCATCAGGCCGAAGGCCAAGGTACTGCCGAGCATCAGCAAGGCGGCCCGCAACGGCGTGGCCACCGGTAACGCGGGGGCGGGGTTCACCACTGTGCGCCGATCAGCCTGGGCTCCGGTTCGATCGGCACGCCGAACTTCTCCAGGACCGAGGCGGAGATCCGCCGCGCCAGCGCGAGCAGTTCTTCACCGGTGGCCTGGCCATGGTTGACCAGTACCAGCGCATGGCTTGGCGCCACGCCGGCATCGCCATCGCGATAGCCCTTCCAGCCGCAGCTTTCGATCATCCAGGCAGCGGAGATCTTGCGGCGGCTGTCGTCGTCGGCCGGGAACACCGGCAGCTCGGGGAAGTGCTGCAGCAGCACCTCCACCTGTTCCAGTGGCAGGATCGGGTTCTTGAAGAAGCTGCCCGCATTGCCGAGCACGTCCGGATCGGGCAGCTTGCGGCGGCGGATGTTGATCACCGCGTTGGCCACATCGGCGGCCACCGGCAGTTCAACGCCCATCGCCTCCATTTCTTCGGCGATCCCGGCATAGCCCAGGCGCAGGCCATGCAGCAGCGGCAGCCGCAGTTCGATCGCGGTGATCAGGTAACGGTCCGGGTCGTGCTTGAAGATGCTGTCGCGGTAGGCGAACTGGCAGCCTTCCGCATCGAAGCGCACCCAGTCGTTTTCGTGTCGGTCCCAGGCATCCACGGCCTGGATGAACTCGCCGACCTGCGCGCCATAGGCGCCGATGTTCTGGATCGGTGAGGCGCCGGCAGTGCCGGGGATCAAGGCCAGGTTCTCCAGGCCGGACAGGCCGTTCTGCAGCGACCACATCACCAGCCCGTGCCAGTTCACGCCGGCACCGGCGCGCACGATGGTGTGGTCGGCGCGGTGCTCCAGGATCTCGATGCCGCGGTTGGCGAACACCAGCACGGTGCCTTCCACGTTGTCGACGATCAGCACATTGCTGCCGCTGCCCAGCACCAGCAGCGGCTGCTCTGCGACGCGTGGCAGGGCCAGCACCTCCGGCAATACGGAGGGATCGAACACCTCCAGCAGCTGCGCTGCCGTGGCGTCGACGTGGAAGGTGTTGAGCGCCTTCAGCGAGGCGTTTTCAGTGATGGCCCAGGCAGTCATGGCGTCGTTCACAGTGGTGCCACCGCGCCGCGGCTGGGCGCCTCTCTGCGGCGGCGGATCGCCTCCACGCAGTCATGCACCAGCTCCGGGCCACGGAAGATCAGGCCGCTGTAGCACTGCACCAGTGCGGCCCCGGCCGCCATCTTGGCCACCGCATCCGCGCCGGATTGAATGCCGCCCACGCCGATCAACGGCATCGACTCGGGCAGGCGCGCACGCAGGCGGCGCAGCACCAGGGTCGACTGGCCCAGCAGTGGCGCACCGGACAGGCCGCCGGCTTCGTTCGCCCGCGGGTCACCGGCCACCGCACTGCGGTCGATGGTGGTGTTGGTGGCGATCACGCCGTCCACCTTGAGCTCACCGAGCACGCGCGCGGCGGCATCGATGTCGCGGTCGCTCAGGTCCGGGGCCACCTTGACCAGCATCGGCACGCGCCTGCCGTGCTGGGCGGCCAGGCTTTCCTGGCTTTCGCGCAGCTGCGAAATCAGCTGGCGCAGCGCGGTCTCCTCCTGCAGCTCGCGCAGGCCGGCGGTGTTCGGCGAGGAGATGTTGACGGTGATGTAGTCGGCCAGCGGATACACCTTCTGCAGGCAGTGCTGGTAGTCGTCGAACGCCTGCTCGTTGGGGGTGTCCTTGTTCTTGCCGATGTTGATGCCGAGCAGGCCGGTGCGGCGCTTGGCGCGCTCGACATTGCGGACCAGTGCATCCACGCCCAGGTTGTTGAAGCCCATGCGATTGATGATGGCCTGGTGGTCCGGCAGCCGGAACAGCCGCGGCTTCGGGTTGCCGGCCTGCGGGCGCGGGGTGATCGTGCCGATCTCCACGAAGCCGAAGCCCAGTGCCAGCAGCGCATCGATGTGCTCGCCGTTCTTGTCCAGGCCGGCGGCCAGGCCCACGGGATTCGGGAAACTCAATCCGAACGCGGTGGTCGGCAGCGGGTCGATGCGGCGGCCCATCAGCGGCGTGGTGCCGGTGCGATAGGCCAGGTCCAGCGCGCTCAGGCCAAGGCCGTGGGCGCGTTCTGCATCAAGGGCGAACAGGAAGGGGCGGGCAAGCGAGTACATGGCGTTCAATCAGTCCAGCGTGCCGACAAAGGCACGGGTTTGGTATTCAAAGGCAATCTGGCCGTCCACCGCATGGGCGTCGAACAGCTGTTGCAGTGCATCGAGCATCGCCGCGTGGCGCGGGTGGCCGGCCTGCGGTGCATAGGAAGAGGACAACAGGCGCCCGCGCAGGCCGTCGTAGTCCATGCGCTGCACGTTCGGCAGGCGGGCCATGCCGCGCAGGCCTTCGCCGAACCACGCGCGCATGGTGTCATCGTCCTGGTAGCGCTCGGCCACCTCGGTGTAGTCGGTGCCGAACTCCAGCAGCAACTGTTCGTAGCCGATCAGGAACGGCGAGGCATCGAGCAGACGCGAGTTCCAGAACACCAGCGCCATGCCTTCGGGCTGCAGGATGCGCGCCCATTCGCGGCGCACCGCGGTGGTGTCAAACCAGTGGAAGGCCTGCGCGGCGGCAACCAGGCCCACGCTGTTGTCGGCCAAGCCGGTCGCCTCGGCGGTGCCGTCGGCGACCTTCAGGCGCAGATAGTCCGGCGCAAGCAGCTGCTCGGCCGCCTCGCGCATGGCCGCGTTCGGCTCCACCGCGATGACCGGGTGGCCAGCGGCCAGGAACAGCCGGGTGGAAATGCCGGTGCCGGCGCCGATGTCGGCGACCAGGGTCTCGGTGGGTACACCGATGTCCTGGTGCAGCCAATCCAGCAATGCCGGGGGATAGTCGGGACGGTAGCGGACGTAGTCGGCCACCCGACTGCTGAAGCGTTCGGTCGAATCCGAGCGGCTCATGTGCACCTCACGATTGGGTAGCGGCAAACCAGGCCAGTCCGCCGAAGAACAACAGCACCACCACCAGGGCAAGCAGACTGCCGATCACGATGATCCAGCCCAGGATCAGGCCGGCCAAGGCCATGCCGTCGCCTTCCAGCTCCAGTGGGCGGCGGCGGATCTCGGCGCGGGCCAGGTGGCCGGTGATGATCGCCGCGACGCTGCCGATGAAGGGCAGGGCGGTCCAGCCGAGGATGCCCATGATCAGGCTGACCACGGCCATGGCGCTGGTTTGTCGGGGCGGAAGGCTCATGCAGGTCCTGGTCGCGGTGGGGTGGTTCGATGATAGGGCCAGCGGCGGGTTTATCCCATCAGGACCTGGCCACCATCGACATTCAAGGTGTGCCCGGTGATCCAGCCCGCCAGTGGCGAGCACAGGAACAGCGCGGCGTTGGCGACGGCCGCCGGCTCGCCGAAGCGGCCAAACGGAATCTTCGCCAGGGTGTTTCGATACAGCCCCGGGTCCTGTTCGCGCCGGCGCGCCCACAGCCCGTCCTCGAACTCGATCGAGCCCGGGGCGATGGCATTGACGCGGATTCGTTGCGGCGCAAGGGCCAGAGCCTGCGAGGTGGTGTAATGCATCAGCGCGGCCTTGGCCGCCGCATACGGTGCGCCACCCGGGCGCGGCTGCTGGGCGGCGATCGAAGCCAGGTTGAGAATGCAGGCATCGCTGGACTGTTGCAGCCAGGGCAGCGCCAGCCGCGAGGCACGCACCGCCGACATCAGGTCGACGTTCAAGCTGGCCTCCCAGCCCGCCTCATCGTCGGCCATGCCATAACCGGTCGCGTTGTTGACCAGCACGTCGATGCCGCCCAAGGCCTGCGCAGCATCGGCCAGCCAACGGCCGATGTCGTCCAGCCGGGAGAGGTCGGCACTGACCGTGTGCACGGCCAAGCCGAGCGCCCCGGCATCCTCACGCAGCGCGGCCAGACCGGCCTCACCGCGTGCGCAGACCGAGACGCGGGCGCCTGCCGAAGCAAACGCCAGCGCCATGGCGCGCCCGATGCCCTTGCTGCCACCGGCAATCAGCACCCGGCGCCCGGTGAACTCCAGGCGCGGGCCGGCCGGCAGGTGGGGCACGGGATCCATCACAGGTCGAACTTGATGCCCTGGGCCAGCGGCAGCGAGTCGGAGTAGTTGATGGTGTTGGTCTGGCGGCGCATGTAGACCTTCCAGGCATCCGAGCCGGACTCACGGCCACCGCCAGTGTCCTTCTCGCCGCCGAACGCACCGCCGATCTCCGCACCCGAGGTGCCGATGTTGACGTTGGCGATGCCGCAATCCGAACCGGCTGCCGACAGGAAGCGCTCGGCGGTTTTCAGGTTGGTGGTGAAGATCGAGGAAGACAGGCCCTGCGGCACGCCGTTCTGCATGTCGATCGCCTCGTCCAGCGTGCTGTACTTCATCACGTACAGGATCGGGGCGAAGGTCTCGTGCTGGACGACCTCGTCGCTGTTCTTCAGGCCGGTCACGATGGCCGGCAGCACGAAGTTGCCGGCGCGGTCGATGCGGGTACCGCCGGTCTGCACGGTGCCGCCGCTGGCCTTGGCCTTCTCGATCGAGGCCAGGAACTGCTGCACGGCGCCGTCGCTGTTCAGTGGGCCCATCAGGTTGGCCGGATCGGTCGGATCGCCGATCTTGCCTTCCACCTGCTTGTACGCCTTGATCAGCGTGGCCAGCACGTCGTCATGGATGGATTCGTGCACGATCAGCCGGCGCGTGGTGGTGCAGCGCTGGCCCGCAGTACCGACGGCGCCGAACACGATGCCCGGGATCGCCAGCTTCAGATCGGCGGTTTCGTCCAGGATGATGGCGTTGTTGCCGCCCAGCTCCAGCAGGCAGCGACCCAGGCGGTGGGCGACCTTTTCGGCGACCTGGCGGCCCACCTGGGTCGAGCCGGTGAAGCTGATCAGCGGCACGCGCTTGTCGGCCACCATCTTCTGCGACAGTTCGGTGCCGGCATCGTTGATCAGGAAGAACAGGTCCGGGAAGCCACCGTCGCGCAGCGCCTCATTGCAGATGCGCATGGAGGCGATCGCGGTCAGCGGCGTCTTGTTGGACGGCTTCCACAGGCAGATGTCGCCGCAGATCGTGGCCAGGAACGAGTTCCAGGCCCACACCGCGACCGGGAAGTTGAACGCACTGATGATGCCGACCAGGCCCAGCGGCTGGTACTGCTCATACATGCGGTGGCCCGGGCGCTCGGAATGCATGGTGTAGCCATAGAGCATGCGGCTCTGGCCCACGGCGAAATCGGCGATGTCGATCATCTCCTGCACTTCGCCATCGCCCTCGGGCTTGCTCTTGCCCATTTCCAGCGCGACCAGGGAGCCCAGGGCGTCCTTGTTGGCGCGCAGGGCTTCGCCACACAGGCGCACGGCTTCGCCACGGCGCGGGGCCGGGGTGGTGCGCCAGACCTTGAAGGCCTCCTGGGCGCGGGCGACGATGGTTTCGTAGTCGGCGTCGGTGGTCGCGTAGACCTTGGCGATGGCTTCGCCGGTGGTCGGGTTCACCGGGGTGATCACACCGGCATCGGTGGCCGAGGACCACTCGCCGTTGCCAAGGTAGGTGCCAGCGTTGGTCGCGTCGAGGCCGAGGGCCTTGAGCAGGTCAGAGGACATGCAAACTCCTGTTGCGTTGCGTTTGTAAGGCGCTGGCCGCTGGCAGGGTGGGGGGCGGCAAGCTGAACCCCGAATGGTAACAGAGGGGGGCAGACGCGCTCTTTTGTGCGGTACGGCGAATGTTAATTAAGGGTGGGGATTAGCCGACGAGTTCATCAGGCAGGGCTATTGAGGGTAATCGTCAGAGGTCGAGTGATGCGCCTGACGGTGAGATCGTCAGGCGTGACGTCAGCTCGGCGGTCCACGGCGCGTGACGTCCGTCAACTAATTGACGAAAGCATAGGCATTTGCGGGGAAGTGTGATGTAGTGCACGTTCGCGTTGCGACAGAGTACTGGGGATTTCTGGTATCTTTGCGTTGTAAATCAACGTTTTGACGGAAATTCGTTTATACAGGGCTGGCTGGGGAGCCGGCGTCATAGAAGGGATAGTGCTGGCCGATGCCGAGTCGAGGAGAGGTAGAGTGTTACAAGGATCAGTAGATGGTTTGCCCAAGAAGGGCTCTCGACCACGTACCCGAGTAGAGGCGCGCGCCGCGCTTGAGCTTGGATTGCGACTCGCAGATCTGATTATTGTGCCTGGTGCAGCAATTCTTACGCATGTCCTGCGCTGGGGTCCTGAGGTTCCTTCTCAGTCGCAACGGGTTGTGTTTGGTGCGATGCTGATGAGCGCCATCATCTGCTTCGGTATAGCGCCGATCTATCGCAACTGGCGGGCGCGCAGTTTGCTCGCAGACTTATGGGTGTTGCTGCTTGCGTGGACCGCAGCGTTTGCTTTGTTCTCTACGTATGCGGTGCTGGTCGATATGGCCGACGCGATACCATCCTTCTGGCTGGTGGGATGGTACGTGAGCGGCTTGGTCGGAATGGCTGCTGTCCGTATCGGGCTGCGGATTCAACTGCACCGTCTCCGTTCGAGAGGTCTCGACCGCCAGCGTGTTCTGCTGGTTGGGCTGCGGGCGCCCGCATTGAAGCTGCATCGCCTGCTGCGTGGCAAGCCGGAACTGGGCAAGGAAGTGGTGGGGTACTTTTCAAGTGCTGGCGATATCGCTAGCCGCCGCGGTGCTGATGCACCCGACTGCTTGGGGAGCATCGATGAGTTGCCTGTGTACATGGATCGGCATCGGGGCGAGTTCGATCAGATATGGGTTTCCCTCCAGATGGGCAGTGGCGCACAGATCAAGGACATGCTCAAGAAGATTGAGCGCTATCCCGTCCCAGTGCGGATTATTCCTGATATCAGTGGTTACGGTACGCTGAACCCTGGGGTGTATCAGGTCGGCAGCGTGCCGATGATCGGGGTGCGCCAAGGGCTTCCCGATCAGCATTTCAGGCTGATCAAACGCATCGAAGATCTTCTCATCGCAGGCCTGGCGGTCCTAATGCTGGCGCCTGTTTTTGTAATTCTTGCTGCCGGTGTGAAACTGAGTTCGCCGGGACCTGTGTTGTTCCGCCAGCGCCGTCATGGCCTGGGGGGGAAGGAATTCTGGATGCTCAAGTTCCGTTCCATGCGGGTACATGCTGAAACGCCAGATAAGATTACGCAGGCGAGCCGCAACGACCCTCGCGTTACGTGGTTTGGCGCGTTCCTGCGACGCAGCAGCTTGGATGAGTTGCCGCAGTTTTTCAATGTGCTGGGTGGCAGCATGTCGGTAGTTGGGCCACGCCCGCACGCGGTTCAGCACAACAACCAGTACGAAAAGCTCATCGAGCGTTACATGCACCGGCATTACGTGAAGCCCGGCATCACCGGCTGGGCGCAGGTACACGGGCTTCGTGGTGAAACACCTCAGTTGCGGTCAATGAAGAAGCGGGTGCAGTACGATATCGACTACATCCGCCGCTGGAGCCCCACGCTGGACGTCCGTATCATCGCGCTGACGGCGTTCAAGGTGTTAGGGCAAAAGTCGGCCTACTGACACGTCGCCTCGCTGCGACCGAAGAGAGCACGGTTTTGTTCAAGAACATCCTATTTGTATGCGTCGGCAACATCTGCCGTAGCCCGTCCGCTGAGGTGATGCTGCGCCACGCGGTGGCAGGGAAGGGCATCCAGGTGTCATCGGCTGGCCTGGGCGCGCTGGTGAATCACGCCATTGATCCTACGGCGCAGGCCTTGCTGGTGGAGCAGGGGCTGGATGGCGCCGATCATCGGGCACGTCAGATCAGTGATGCAATCCTGGCGCAGGCGGACCTGGTCTTGACCATGGAGCGCAAGCACGTGCGACGGATCGCAGAGATCGCGCCCCAGGCCTCAGGCAAGACCTTCCTGCTTGGGAAGTGGCAGCAGGAGCGCGAAATCCCCGACCCATACCGGCAGCAACGGCCGGCATTCGAGCATGTGTACAAGCTCATGTCCGAAGGTGTGCAGAGCTGGTCGCGCCACCTGTAAGACACAAGGCCGGCGCTCTGCGCCGGCCTTGATCGCATCAGTCGCCGATCGATTCCAGGTTGTCGTAGAAATAGCGTTCGTCACGCTCGCCCGTAACGTTGTACAGGGAGTATTTGCGCGAGAGCATTGCGCCGCCGTCGCGGATCAGCGGGTTCCAGTTGATGGTTCCCCGTCCGCGCGTAGACCGCGGCAGAACGATGTCGAAAGGAATGCTGAAGTAGATGCCCTTGTCGAAGCTGCCTTCGCCGAAATCCTTGGCCGAGACATCGGTCTTCGTTGCATAGGCGCCCATCGTGACGCCATTGTCAAAGGCGCGCGCTATGTTCACTGTCGCGCCGTAATCGCCTGCCAGATAACGTCCCAGCGAAAGCGAGCCGACGATTCGCTCCCTTGCATCAAACGTGTAGTAAAGCGTCGCGTGACCCGTAGTGATGCTGTAATCACGCAGCCCGAAATGCTGGTCAAAGTCGCGTTGTTTTACCCAGTTGACGTTGGCGCCAACGGCCCAGGGCTGGTCCATGGGACGATACAGCAGCTCGCCACCGACACCCGCGTACATCCACTCGAGGTAGCCGGCATAGGCCAACCCGTAGGTGTCCCGGCCCAGGCGACGCGCAGCCGTCAGCTGCAGGTTGGGCAACGTGATGTCGTTGTCGATCATGTAACGACGCAGATCAGTACGCACACGCGGCAGACGACTGGGTGCGTTGTACTTGAATTTGTCGTAGTTGTTGAAAAGATCGACGCTCGTCGTCCCTGTCAGCCAGACGTCCGGCCGGAAGAAGTAACTTGCCGAGTAATTGGCGGCAACCTGATACAGGATGAAGCCGTCAGGCCCGCCCAGGTTCTGGCGGTAGCCCACGCTGAAGCCGCCGCCGAACGGTCCGGCCGGCGCTCGATAAAGCTCATTACGGTCGACTTCTGCAGGAACTTCCAGCTCGGTACTACGGCGCAGAACGTCCTCAGTAACCGTGCCGTCCAGGTAGCCCTCCAGTGCATGCCGGCTCACGGACATATCGACGATTGGCATGCCCAAGCGGGTGCTGCGCACCGTGTACCAGTCATATTGGTCACCCAGCGTGGTGCTCAGGATCCTCCCCGCGCGCCCGAGGCCCTTTGCCGCGCTGGGATAGCGCGTCTGGTAGCCGTCAATGAAGAGCTCGCCGTTCCTTTCGGAGATGGAGTCGACGCGAAGACCGGCATTGCGTCGCAGTTTTGTTGCGATCGCGCTCCAGTCGGTCGTGCCAGGATTCAGGGCACCTTCTTCGCTGCTGAAGGATGCCAGTGCACGCTGGTCGGCCGCGGTCGGGTTGTCGACTTGAGCGTTGGAGCGAGTGATCGGAGCCGGTGGCGGATCGAATGGCTTTGGTGCAGGACTGGCATGGCCCGGATTCCCCCTCAGCGTGAGAGAGAACATGGCAGCGTCACCGCGCTCCCAGGCAGCGGTTAACTCGACGTTCTTGTTGGGAATGTAAACGAAGCCCACATTGATCGGCGTGCGTTGAGTCAGATTGTTCTTGCGGGGCTCGCGTTTGTAGTCATTACCATCGTATTCGACCTTGACCAGCAGTGAGTCCAGCGGTGTCTGCCACGTTACGCCGCCGAACACGCCCACGGGGCCCATGAACATGCTGCTCACGCCAAACTTGCCGGCCTCGGTCGTACTACTGACGGCATCCGCACGTCGATTTCTGTATTTTTTAGCGATTGCGCCAAGTGGATTGGAGAAATCGCCTCGATTTCCGATGTACCCCGTGGCAAGACCAAGCGATGCATCGAAGGACCCCATGCGCTTGCTGGCCACCAGATACTCGCTTGAAAAGAAGCCAGTGCCGCCAAGGTCTCGAACGCCGAAGGCTACATCAGGAAGCCAGCGCGACTCGTCCCAGAGGTGGACCTTGAAGTCGATCGACTTGTCTTTGTAGTTCTGATCGCCTGCGTAACTTGGCCCATAGCGAATATTGGACACGTTGATATAACGGAATGAACCCTCCAGCCAGGGGAACGGCTGCATGGTGAGGTTGTACCTGCTATACGGTGAGTTGTGCGAAGCGGTAAAGGAGATGTCTCCATCGTCAGCCATGCGCGCCGTAGGCGTCTGCAACAGGCCGATACCACCCCATTCGCTTGCCGTCGGCGGCGGCGCCTGCTGGGCGTGCAATGCCGTAGACATCGACATCGCCAGCATGGTCAAAGAGAGTGCGACCGAGCGATTGACTTTCGGATGCTTCAAGAGACGACTCGTCAAAAAATGATGGGCTGGGTGGCGAGGAACGCCGCGAAATCCGCATTGAACGTCTCATCCACGATGCTTGCTGCGGATTCGCTCAATGGCACATAGACGGTACCGCCGGGCGCAACAGACTGCGGATCAGCGCGGTTCCATGAAGCGATTCCCAGTTTCTGCACGATTCCATCCGGTTGAACGACATAGAGATGGTTGCGATCAGCGGCTGCAGATGTCTCGCAATCGCGCAGGTAGTCTCTGGCTTCCCTCAGGGGTTCATGGCGCAAGCGACACTCGGCTTTCACAGCACCCATGACGCGGATGGTCGTGGGGCGTTCCGGGACCTCCACGGAGTCACCGTCCTGAAGGACCGGGTTTGTATGTGGTTGTACCTGCAGCAGACGAATGTCCACAGTTTGAAGTACGCGCCCGGTTGCCTCGGCGCCCTCAAGCCAAGCTGCCAGGACCGCGGCAGCTTCTTGAACAGGGGGGCGAGTACTGCGCTGCAGCTCTCCGAGATCGTGTTCAAGGCCGGCGCGCAGTCTTACCTGGTTGCCCTTGGCCTGCCCGCTCAGAAACATGATCCCCGGAAGGTACGCTTTTGATGTCGGCTGGGCTGCAATCAACGCATCTGACAACCGGCTGCCTTGCGCAACATTGAGGGTTCCAGGCGTCATGACGCTGCCATTCACCTCGATTTGAATATTTGATGCCCCGACGGATTGTTGGGCATGCGCATTGACCTGTGCGAAGAAGAGCAGAGTGGCCGCACACATAGCTGTCTGGAATTTCACGATCAATTTCTCGCCTGCCGGTAAGGCTTCAGCTGCAACAGATCTACTGCATAGCCGGGTGCAAGATACTGTCTGCTCTTCCAGATAAAACCCGTAGCCGGGTCGGCCCAGTAAATGTTTCGCACATTCATGCCGCCGCCCCGCAGGGCCTCTTCAAAGCGAGCCAATTCCCGCTTCCTGCCCAATATGCTGACGCTTTCCGTGCCTTCGCGGGTCAGCGTTCCTGTGACCTGCACGCCCATCTTGTATCCGGGCAGCCAATCGTACTCACGCTTGACTACCACGGGAGCAGATACATCCAATATACGTTCGAACGGGGAGGTACCCACGATGCGCGCCCGGAGGGTCTGCCCGAGCCCTGCAGTGCCAATCAGGAGCCCATTGCGATCCATCCGGAACACAGCATGATTCCCTGCGAACCAGGCCTGCTCACCGTCATCGATATAGCCGAGCACAATCAGCGCGGACAGGTCTGGTGTACGGACTTGGGCTTGGGGGAATCTATTCGCAGCAACTTGCTGAGATGTTACATCGATCTGCCGATTGAGGAGCAGGCGAAACGATTCGCTTGTGCTGCGGCTGGCAGTAGTGCAACCCGCCAAGAGCAGCGCAATCGAGGATGCAACAATGAGGGACCACTTTCCGACACGCATCCGCGATCGGCGAACCGCAACATCAGGGCCGGCCATGTCAGTTGCTATCGAGGTCGTTGCTAGCGCGCGCTGCATTACTGATGATCGACGTAAACGGAAGCAGCTGATTTACGAAGCGACTCCAGCGCGTGACGCCTGCTGCGCCTACGAAAACAACGTCCCCCGGTGACAGCATGAACTGGCTGCCGACAGCGAATGCAGTAGGTGAACGTGCCTCGAGTTGGTAGACCACGGACGGCTCCGCCTGAAGATCCTGCGATCCACGGATTACATAGACGGCGTTACCCTTCGATGTCGTCTGGCTGAGACCGCGGGCGCGGCCAAGAGCCTGATTCAATGTCACGTCCCCCGTGCGGAAACTGTACGCACCGGGAAGTCCAACCTCACCCACAACAAAGATTTCTTTTCGATCCAGGTACGGTACGAAGATCGAATCGCCGTCCTTCAGGAACAATTGACGACCGCCGTACTGGTTCGCCAGAGTCTCGAGATTGATCGTGTACGTAACCCCGGCTCGGCTCAGGCGGATACCGGAAAGATCCGCTTGGCTGGCGTTCAATCCCGTTTGGCTGATGGCATCAGACAGAGTGATCGGTGAAGTGCCCAACGCAATCGGACCAGAGCGTTCAGCGGCGCCGGTGACCCAGACGCGCTGACTGCCGTATGTCAGTACCGAAACATCTACCTGCGGAGACTCGATGTACTGTGCGAGCCTACGGGTGATCTCCTCGCGCAGTACTGCCGGTGTCTTGCCCTTGGCGTCGACTTTCCCGATGTAGGGGTAGAACAGAGTGCCGTCGCTCTGCACCAGCCGGCCAGCAAGGTTGCCTTGCTGCTGCGAGCCCGCGGGGACGGTAAGCTCCGGATGATCCCAGACGGTGATGTAAAGAATGTCGCCAACCCCGACCTGGTACTCTTCCGGCGCATAGTCAAAGAGCGCAGCGGGCAGCACGCGTTCGGCCTGCGTTGCGCGATCCATTGCGATGAGCTTCGGCGTGATCGTCACCAGCTCCAGTCGGCCGTCATCGCTATGGCGTTCCCGTGAGACATCGCTGTGTCGCAGGTGTTGGCCGGGCGCGAGGGCGCATCCCGACAGGGCGGTGGTCGCCAGAAGGGCAGCTGCAATGGAGTTGAGCGTCTTTTTCATGGGGTAGTCTGCTTCCAGCGGGCAAAAAAAACCCTCGCCAAGCAGCGCCCGGCGAGGGCTTCCATTCAAGCTACGTGGCGATTAGCCGCCGGTGCCGCCAGTGCCGCCGGTGCCACCCGTGCCACCCGTGCCACCGGTGCCACCCGTGCCACCCGTGCCGCCGCCACCATCACCGCCGCCGCCGCCGCCGCCGCCGCCAGCATCATTCTCGCCACTGGAGCTATCGCCAGCGATGCTGTACAGCACCGCGCCGGTAGCTACGGCTGCAACAACCGCACCCGTGATCTGAGCGGCAGAGTAGGTGGAAGCTTCGGCGCCTGCGGTCTCACTGCTCACGGCTTCCGGGGCAGCCACTGCCTGCGGCGCCTCTTGGGCCATGACGGGCGAAGAAAGACCAACGAGGGCCATTACTGCAAACATCTTGTTCATAATCGGGGTCTCCTACTCCGTGAAGGGGCTCTCTATCGGCCCTATGGTCGCGTCAGGCGACTCTTTATGTCAAGGCATCAGCCGCAATTAGCTCACCGGACTCGCGCTAACCTGAACGAAATCCGAGATCCAGCTCAATTCCTTGAGGGTTGAGGTACCGGCCCCAGCAGTCTCGCCCTTCGATCCGTCGGCGGCAGCTGATCCGCGATGGAGACAAGCGCTGCCGAGATGTCGCTCGAGCGATACTGCTCTGCTCCAAGTCGGAAAACCTGAACTGCATAGGGGTCTATCTTCGCTCGCCCGTCGCCTGATGTAGAGGAGGCAGGTTTTACGTAACGAGCACCCAGATTAAGCAGGCCTTTCTTCAGGATTGGCTGGCCTTCACGCTCCACACGCCATAGGGAGTGGCTCTCGCCCAAGCCCTCCGAGAGGCGCGCTAGTGTGATCCATGCCCGCAAACCGTACACGGAGTACATCTCGCCATCGGCGCGCTTCAGCTCCAAGGGCAGGCTTCCATCTTTCGCGAACTGCTGGGTCAAAAGGTCGGGGGACGACGCCATGACTGAGCGCGCACGTTCAGGGTTGCCTGAGTAGAGGGAAAATGCGGCAACCTGGGCGCGATACCAGGTGCCATGATTGTTCTTCATTCGCGATTCGCTTCTCCCGAAGTCGCTGTTCACCAGCCACTCCGAGAGAGATCCAAACCATTTCTTCAGTTGGTCTTCTTCGGATTTGCTCAGGGCTGCGCTGCCGTCGAGCAGTGCTACATAATCGAGCATTTCGATCAGGACCACGCCTTCGATGATTCCGCCGTAGCCGCCGTCATTCACGCCAGGCTGGATTGCAGCGTGCCGAAAGTTGGGGTTCATTCGGGTCGCGGGATCAAGAAACCAGGTCCGGATCAGTTCCGCGGACTTCTGTGCGTAGCGGCGCTCACCTGTCAGAGAGTAAGCCAAGGACAGGGCGTTGATGAAGCGGACGGTTTCATTGAAGTTCTTTTTGTCATACTTATCCTCCATCGCCTCGGGGTTCCGCGACCCATCGCGGCGGATGTAAGCTGACTCAGGTGCGTTGGCATCACGCCACGAGTATTTACCCATCGCGTAGAAATCGTGACGATCCTCGGAGCTCGCAATCCCTTTCTTGCTCATCACCGATCGCGCTTTGATTGCGAGCATTCGATCTGCCTCGCTCCTGAGCTGCGCTATCGCCGGCTGTACGGTGGGATCGCCAGCGTTTGCACGCTTTCTCACCCAATCGATGTCTTCGGACCGGAATGTGGCATACACGTGCCTGCTTTCAGTTGGTGGGTCGTTTTGCGCCGTGGCCGGCAAGGCGGAAGCGGCCAATAATGATGTTGCCGCAAGGATGAGTAGGGCCTTAAGCATCGCGGGTGTTCCTCGATTGAGGCGAGTGGGGCAGCCGTAGCTGGCTTGACTCGGGTGGGACCAGGGAAGTTCGGGTGTGATCCTGGAACGGACAATTGAGTGATTATTCACTAGACTACAAGATGTTCAACTGAGTACTCATCATGCCCGTCACTGTCTTGCTCTCGCTGGCGCCACCGGATGGCACCACCAAGTTTGTCGTGCAGCTGGTGGAGGGCAAGTGCACGGATACGCGCTACATGTTTTTCTCTTGGCGCGCAGCCCTGTTCGGGAAATATGACGTGTTCCACGTTCACTGGCCCGAACAACTGGTCAGGGCACGCAATCCCATCGTCCGCGGCATCAAGCGGCTTCTGTTCAGACTGTTCATGGCCCGGATCAAGCTTTCGCGCATCGCAGTTGTGAGAACGTTGCACAACTTGCATCCACACGAAGGTGGAGATCGTCGAGAGGAGCAACTGCTGAAGCAGCTTGATAAGGCAACCGACCTGAGCATCCGGCTTAACGCGGCTACTCCCATGGACCCCGACAAGGGGGTGACCATTCTTCATGGTCACTACATCGGCCGATACCCGGGGGCGCGTGAGTCGGAAAGCGAACGCGGGCGTCTTCTGTACTTTGGGCTCATCAGGCCCTATAAAGGGGTCGAGCGGCTTATCCAGGTATTCCGATCCATTCATGATCCGGACCTGGCACTCAGGGTTGTGGGGCGTCCGACCTCTGAGTTGAAGGCCCTGGTGGAGGCCGCTTGTCGAGACGACGAGCGCATTACCAGCCGCTTGGAGTTCGTCGCCGATGACGTGCTCGCTGCAGAGATCTATCAAAGCGAGCTTGTGATCCTTCCTTACAAAGAGATGCACAATTCGGGCGCGATTCTGGTCGCTCTGTCATTGGGGCGGCCTGTCCTCGTGCCCCGCTCGGCTACCAACGCTCTCCTCGCGGAGGAGGTCGGACCAGGATGGGTGAACATGTTCGAGGGTGAATTGACTGAGGTTCTCGTCAAAGAGGCGCTCGAAGGGATCCGCTCCGTAGCTCGCTCGTCCAAGCCGAGGCTGAGTGGGCGAGATTGGCGTGTCGTAGGTGAGAGACATCATTCCGCCTATCAGTTGGCGATCGAGAACATGAGGAAGCGGTGATCAATGCAGAAGGATGCGAAGGCAGACGCGGGTCTGGCCGAGATGAATGGTATGGCGAGTACAGAAGGTTCGGATTCCGCACGTGTTGATCCGGTTATCTCCATCGTAATTCCGGTGTTCAACCGAGCGCATTCGATAGCGCCCACGCTTGACTCTGTCCGCGATCAGGCATTTCAGGATTTCGAGTGCCTCGTAGTGGACGATGGCTCTGCCGATGTGGATACGCTTGAGGAGCTGGTCTCGACCTACGATCGGCGCTTTCGCGTAGTTCGCAAATCGAATGGAGGTGCGAGCGCCGCAAGGAACCTGGGAATTGACCTGGCTCGTGGCAGATATGTTTCACTGCTTGATTCTGATGACCAGTTCCTGCCAGAAAAGCTGGCCAGGCAGGTCGATGCCGTTCGTGGTCTGTGTGATGCGCCGTTCCTGTGCTACACAAAGCTGCTCGTGGACAGGGGCATCGGCAAGTACTGGGTGAAGCCGCCGCGCGGACCAGCGTCCGGTGAGCGGATAGATGAGTACTTGATGGCGGATGCAGGTTGGATGCAGACGTCAACCATGTTGTTACCTGCTGCCTTTGCGCGGCAAGTGCGGTTCGGTGAGCGCCTGCCATCCTCGCAGGACACGGATTTCGCGATACGGTGCGCCAACGCCGGCGCGGCCATCGTGTTTGTCGATGAGCCGCTAGTCATCATGGATGACCGGTATGATCCATCACGCGTATCCAAGCAGCGCGATTATCGTCCGCTGCTTCGATGGATCGAGTCGATGCGGGCGGATGGCGTCATTTCGGAAAAAAGCTATTGGGCTTACCGGGGGTGGCAAGGTGCGAGGGTGGCCTCTTACACAAGTCGCGTCACGGCCCTGGGGATATATTGTGGCGCATTGGCAAGGGGGGCGTTCTCACCCCGGGTTGCTTTGACCATACTTGCGCAGATAATGCTGCCTCAGGCCATGTATCAGCGAATCGCGACGCGCGTAGTCAAGCTGCGCGGAAAGCGGCAGGAGGCAAAATGAAGAAAAACAACTCTGTTCTCCTGATCAGCTCGTCCGGCGGGCATTGGGTCCAGATATCCAAGCTGGTTGAAGGGCTTGACGGTGTTGAGTATGACGTGGCGACGGTGGATCCAACGGTCGTCGGCGGGCTGAAGTACCGGAATTTCTATGAGATTCGGGATTTCAACCGGGATACGCCCCTGAAGGCTATGGTAGGCGTCTTCAACATAATCTCGGTCGTGTTGAAGAGTCCGTCCACCCACATCATATCCACGGGGGCGGCGCCTGGTCTTGTAGCCATTATCGCCGGTCGCATTCTTGGTCGAAAAACGCTATGGCTGGACAGCATCGCGAACGCAAGGCAGTTGTCGCTGTCCGGACGCGTGGCGAGCAGGATTGCCAATCTGACGCTGACGCAGTGGGAAGAGGTGGCGGCCGTCAGTCGGTCTGCGGTGTATGGGGGCAAGGTTGTATGATTTTTGTTGCTGTTGGCACTCAGCTGCCTTTTGAGCGTCTGGTCGACTACGTGGAGAAATGGCTTGATGGTCGCGACGTGCCTGCATTCGGGCAGTTGGCCAAAATGCCGAGTTCACGGGTCGTCGGGTTTCCCTCGGTGGAATCCATTGAATTGAACGATTTCCGGGCGCGGGTGGAGCGCTGCGGTGTCCTGGTGTCACATGCAGGCATGGGTAACATCATCACAGCGCTTGAGCTTGGCCGACCCATCGTCATCGTGCCGCGCGTCGCGCGATTTGGTGAGCACAGAAACGACCACCAACTGGACACCGCGGCGAAGTTCAAGAGCTACAGCGGTGTTTTTGTCGCTACCGAATACGAGGAGTTCACGGTGGCCATGATGCGCGCATTGGCTTGGAGGGGTGGTGAGGCAGCGACATCGTCGCCCGAAAAAGACAAGCTGCTGGCGACGATTCGCGCGTTCGTCGCGCAGTAGTGGGGAGGAGTCAGAGTATTCCCTCTGTGTGAGGCGTGTAGGAGGGCTCAGCGGCAGGGTGCGTTCCGCAAGCAGCTGGAGAGCCCTCTTGCAGTCATGCGAGATGCTGACATGCTTGGATGATGTCCGTCGAAGAGCAGGACGCTATGTTCCGGGGTCAAGTCGCATTTGGATGCCGTGCAGAACACGTGCTCAGGAAGATACGTCTCCCTTTGCGGTCCTGCGTGACGAAGGAAGACGTCCGAGGATATGTCCCCGAACGGCACTGAATCGGCACCACCTCGTGCGAGATACGTCGGGAGATCAGCTCTCCCCTGCAATGACGGCGTAGGACCAACTATGACGACGCGTTTCCCGGCCGTCTGCAGTCGATCCGCGACTTGGAGCAGGCCATCCAGGCGGCTGACTTTCCCCGAATAGTTGGCGACCAGTACGATCGCGGCGAGGCTGCTGTCACCCAGCAAACTTTCCATCGTGATGCGGTTTTGTTCACTGCAGTCATTCCGGCTGCGGGTTGAGAGATCAACCAGCGCCGGTCGACATGCGGAATAGGTGACGCTGGTAACGCGCATGCCGCGCTCTGAGAGCGCTTGTGCCAGCTCCACGCCGTGGCTGTCGCCCCAGAGAGCCACGTGAAGGTCGCCCTGTCCGAGCGTGCAGAAGGTGTCGGGAGTCCTGATGCCGGAGCGTATATGGCACTTGTCTCTGGACGGGCTGGTGTCAAAGCGTGCTTGGTCCATACGCCGGGTGTGCTCGGATACGCGCGAGCTCCATCCATCCGAGGTGCGGTAGATCAGAGCGGAAAGCACCACAATGGCTGAGCCCAGCGCGATCCAGATCAATAGAGACCGTGAGGGGAACAATGCTCTATCACGAGTCGGCCTTTCTACACATCGCCATGTGAGCCATGCCAGGAAAAGAGACACTGAAACGACGGCGACACTCCCGGTCCAGGGTATCAACCAACCCGCGTTACGGAAGAGCACGACCAGGGGCCAGTGCCATAGGTAGAGCGAGTAGGAGATGAGGCCGACGAAAACGACTGCACGGGACGAAAGCAACCTGCCGACCAGGGTCCCCTCGCTGTATGCGATGACGAGCACGGCGCCGACGACCGGTGCGAGCGCTGCGTACCCTGGAAATGAAGTGGCTTTGGAGTAGAAGAATACTGGCAGGACGACAAGCATCAGCCCCGCCAGTGCTAGTGCCTGGTTGAATCGAGTGCCCAAACGAACCGCGCCGGATTCACTCCGCATTGCGAGAGCAAGAAGCGCACCGGCCAACAACTCCCACGCACGCGTTGGAAGCAGAAAAAAGGCGGTGCTTGCGCTGCTGCGGGTCAGAAGGACGCATGCAAGCAGTGAGGCTGCCAGTGCTGCAGCCAGTAACCAGGTCAGGTGCCTCCGTGCATGTCTGGTAAGCAGCAGGAAAATCACAGGAGCAAAGATGTAGAACTGCTCTTCTATCCCGAGCGACCAAGTGTGCAGCAATAGTTTAGCTTCGGACCCGGAAGAGAAATATCCCGAATCAAGCCAGAACACGATATTGGCGACGAATAGAAGGGCACCCAGCAAATCACTGCCAAGTTGTGAAAGCTCGCTGGGTAGAAGGGAGAGCGGGGCGGCAACAACTACGAAAAGGAGAACGACAAGTAGCGATGGCATGATGCGTCGTATGCGACGCTCGTAGAATCCCGAGACGCTGTAGGTTCCAGCCTCCATGTCCGACAGCAGGATGCCGGTAATGAGGAAGCCACTGATGACAAAAAAGACATCAACACCAACGAAGCCGCCGGAGAATCCCGGGAATTGTGCATGATAGAGAACGACGGGTAGGACTGCCAATGCCCTCAATCCGTCAATCTCAGCGCGGTAACGATTCTTCAAGCAATGTTCCCCAATGGATGCCACGCGCCGGACGCGTGCTGTCAAAACCCGCCGAACTTCCGATTACTCAAGCGCTTTCTTCAGGAACGATCTCGCATGCTGCTGCTCTTCGCTGAGCCGTGCGTTCACTCGCTCCCAGTCAGGACTGGAGAAGTGATCGCCGTTCAGATCGGCACTGCTGCTGATCAGTCGCTCCCCCAGCCCGAACATATCCAGCAGCGAAGAGAATCGCGCCATGCCGCGTGTAGGATTCCCGTAAGCCAAAAACGGCTTGTTGAAGATGATCGAGAAGACGCTGCCATGGAATGAATCGGTGATCACAAACTGTGCATCCCTGAATCCGCGAAGCCATTCCTCTACCGGAGGGGCCACCCGCAGGTGTGGGGGCGCCGAGCGATCTGCGGCATTGCCGTTGACCTGGAACACTGGCAGTCCAAGTTTTTCGGCTACTGCATCGATGACTCTTTTCTTCTCATCATCAAGGTCGAGGATGTAAACAAGTATTCCATTGAAACTCTCGCCCGGATTCGGAATGAGGGCCGTGTAATGCGAGGCGGTAAGCAACATCGTGGGATCAATGACATGCTCCGCCTGCCTCCCAAACTTCTGCTCGCAAAGCTCAACGCCAGAGCTCTCACGCACCGATACGGCATCGAACCGCTGAATCAGCGCCCGGCAATCCTTCGTCTCCTGGTCTGAATACTCCCAATCGGAGGTTCCGAAGGACGCAGCATAGGAGATGCGTTTCGTGGTGGAATCGGACGGCGCAAGGAATCCAAGGTAGTAATCCGTGAGATTGTCTTTGACGAAGCGCTGACGCCAGACCTGGTCACTTCCAACAATCACAGCGTCGAAATCAAGCTTGCCAAAGCCAGTGACCAGGCTGGCTGTGCTCAAGAATTCCGGCGTCTGCGGCTGGACGTATGTGCTGATGAACTCACGGGAATGTTTCGCAACGATCGCGCGCTCACGCTGGTTAAATAGACCGCTTCGCAGTTTGACCTTGCCGCCCAGGACGAATTTCTTGAAAATCCTCTTGGCGAGGACGACCGGCACCTGCCACGAAGGGACGCGATGACGTTCACGGTTGAGATACCAAGCATCGTGCCCCATTTCTTTAAGCGCGGTGAGCAGGGCATAGGCCTGGAGGTTTCCGCCGTAGTTTGCATAAAGCGAGAGTGTGAGAATGGCGATTTTCATGCGATCGTGACGACCTCAGAGCTGGGGCGACGCTCGGAGCGTGCGACGCTATGGCCTTCTGCGGGAACTCCAATGGAGACCATCATTATAATTGTTTCAGCGTCATCGATGAATCCCAAAGCCTTGCGGATGGCGCGGTCCTTGGCCGTCGACGCCGACCAATTGAGCGGACAGGCGCCGTAGCCCTGAACATGAAGGCCGAGTAGGAAATTCTGAGCAAACATCCCGCCGTCGATCCAGTGTTGATAGCGCTCGGTTGGTTCAAGCATCTCTGACTGATCCACGGTCACAATCGCCACGGCCGGCGCGCTCTCACCGAAGCCGCGATTGCCGTTCTGGTGGGATAGCGCGATTGCTTTGATCGCGGGGTCCCTGATCACATGGATACGGCCCGACTGCCGATTGCACACGCATGGCGCGTGCTGGGCGACAGAGATTGCAGATTCAATGACACTGTCGGGCACGGGGGCGTCAGAGTAGTGACGTACCGATGCTCGGCTTGTAATCATCGCAATTCCATCGGAGGCAGCCCAAGAGGCGGTGCCGCGCTTCGTGGGTAGCCCGTTGGGATGTATTCCTGCGCTTGCGGCCAAGGCAAGGGTCTCGACGAGCCAGACCTTGGGCTGGATGCCATGGTCGATATTGAAGTCGCGATAGCCCGCCAACGCGTCAATGGCCAAGGTTGTCTCGTTCGTGGACGTTCCCTGTCTGATCGATCGGGACACCAGTTCGCAGAGCTCTTTGATACCTGGCTCACCAAATCCCGGCCTGGGTGCGGCAAGTGCCAGGCCTTTCTCGATTCGATGATACTGCTTGGTAATCAGCGCGGCGGTACTGGGCTGATGTCCGCCTTTACGGAATACGCCTGAGTAACGCATAAACCGCATGGCGTCATAGGTCACCAGTCTCGCGAGTTCAGCTGCAGCGCGAATTTTCTTGACGAACGGCTTGGCCGAGGTCTTAGCTTTTTTAAAGATCATACGATTAGTTCCAGAAATTAGACCTGAGGCGGCAGTCGATGGCTCAGTCAAGTTTAGGGCCGATGTGAAGACCCAGTCGGCTCAGGACCTTGCTCGCCCGGCTTCCGATCTCTCTCAAGTACTTTCTTGACTCGGGTTTCAGGTCTTCTTGCTGCACGCTGAGGGAGATGATCCCGCTTGACGATTCTGTAGCGCGGGGAATGTCGATGACCAGGTCACATGCCGCCTGGGTGCCGTCGCGCTGCGCCGAAAGAAACTGAATCATCTGACGAAGCAGCTTCTCGGGATAGGCAGGCCAGGCGATGGAACACGTTTGGAGGGCGTATGAAGAATAGCCAGTATCCTTCCTCGGACCGGGCCACGTTGCGCGCCCCGTCAGGTAAGGGGAGAGAAAATGAAAGGATCTGGCAATGGCGGGACTCTGTTGGCCGTTGACTCTATGCATCCAAAGGTTGCCATCAAACACGTCCGCCAGCTTTGCGAGGACCACGAATGCCCTCAGGCCATACAGCGAGTAGAAGAACGAGTTCGGTCTCTCAGTCTCGCGAGGCATGCTGCCGTCGCGCGCAAACTGCTTGGCCATCTGGATCTTGGCCAGCGGTATCGCCGATCGCGCTCGCTCCGCATTTCCGCCGAACAATGAAAAGGACATCACTTGCGCGAGATAGTAGGAGCCATGATTGTTGTCGCTGCGGATTTCCTGGCGACCAAAATCGCTGTCCACCAGCCAATCGCTGAACAACCGAAACCATGCCCTCAGCCCCGACTCCAGCGCGTCGCTCCAGGCAGCGGACTCGCCAAGGAGGGCGACGTAGTCGAGCATCTCGATCAGAATCACGCCTTCGATGATTCCGGAATAACGGCCGCTGTTTACGCCAGGTTGAGCGGCCGCATGATTGAGATTTGGGTTCATGCGCGTGGACGGCGTGGCAAACCATGAGCGCAGCAGTTCGACAGCCTTTTCGGCATGGGCATCTGAATCGAATAGATAGCTCGTCAGCGCAAGATTCTTTACGTCGTCGACCATTGTCTGGAAGCGGCCCTTGTCGAATCTGTCTGAGGAATATGCTTCGGGATTGACCTCGCTATCTCTGCGAACGTATGGCATCCCGTCCTTAGTAGCGGGATTTGGCCAGGAATAAGCTCCGATTGCGAAGAAATCCTGTCTGTCACCTGACGCGGCGACGTCTGTCTTATCCAGGACCGATGAAGTCTTCCTTGCAAGCGCTGCCTCGGCAGCGGCCGACAGTTGCGAGGCCCGCTGATGTGCTGTCGGATCCCCGTTGCGGCAGCGCGAACGCAACTCGGCCAAGTGGACCGGATCAATGTATACGAAGTGATGGCTGATCTTACTATTCATTAGGTCGCATTCTTCCGCAGCTTGCCGCGCGCGTTCAGTAGTTTCTTCCACAATGAATGACGTTCTGCGCTGGTAAAGCCGATGAAAAGGCAGCCAACCAAGAGCGGTATCTCAATGGCGATGGCGCCCTTCACGAAGCTCCAAGGACTGGTGGGGGAGGGTAGCACTTCCATCACGAGCGCCACTATCGCGACTGCGACAGTACTCAGGAGCATCAGCGGTACTACGACTCTCGCTATGAATCCGCGAACATGCAATTGAATCATGCCTTTGAGGAACCACACGCGCAGAGCGAAGGTCGCAATCTGTATTGCAAATGCTACATACAGGAAGGATGTCGGCGAGCCTCCAAAATGAAATGCGGCCCAGCTCAACGGAAGATTGAGCAGTATCGTGCCACCTACGGCAAGCTGGTAGCGCTTGATGTTTCCGGCGGCAAAGGCGGCCACCATCAGTGGCTGCGACAGTGTCTCTATCAGTTGTGTGATCAGCATCCACGAGACAAACGCACTTAGATAGTCGAGCTGTCTACCGAGCCAGAAATCCAGGATGAAGTCCATGCCATAGATGGCCGGCGCAACCAGAATTGCAAGCATCAAGAAGTTCAGTTTTGCTCCGATGAAGACCAAGGTGCGGACCTCCTCGACGTTTCCTTGGCCGTAACTCTTATAGATCTGGGGGCTCAGGGCCAGCTCGAAACTACTTGTGAACTGGGAAGCGGCGCCTTGCGCCTGTGTCATGACACTATGCGCTGCATTGAGGGACGTTCCGAAGAACACGTTCAGAAGCATGTTGACGCCATGCGTCCTGAATACATGCGCGAGATTCCCAATAAAGCTCCAGCTGGTGAATGCCAACAGACTCCTGTAGAGCTCGGGATTCCGCTCGAACAATATCTTGGATGCTGGAAAGCTTACGCGGCAGAAGGCTGCGTAGCAGATGAACAGCGCCCAGGAGACGCCGCACATCAGGGCGGCATAGAGCATTAGGCGATCATCGTCGGAATGCGAAATCATGAAAGCGACGCCGAGTTTCAGCAGCGCCTCGACCACGGAGGTGAGGGTGAAAAACCACATCTTCTGGTGCGAGATGATGAGGGCGCTGTAAGGCGTCCTGAGCACCATTGCTACGGTGGTGGCGACAGAATAGAAGAGCACCACATTCGCGGCATGCAGACGGTCGGATGGTATCTCGAGTCTGTAGTTCAACAGCCAGAGCCCAAGCGTAAGGCTGATGACCACCGTAACTACCGCGATGAACGTGTTTGCGGCCAGTACCGCATTGAAGGTTCGTCGCAGCGCAGCAGGATCATTCCGGCCGATATCCAGGCCGAGAAAGCGCTGCGCAGCGCGGGTCATGGTGGAGTTCAGGAAGGCAAATATCGCTACCATTCCTCCCGCGATCCCGTAAATGCCGAGGTCCTGGACGCCAAGCGCATTGAGCACGACGCGTACGGTGTACAGACTGGCGGCAAGAACGATCAGCATCCTGAAATACAGGTACGCGGAGTTCTTTAGGATTTTTGACGATCGCGTCATCGGGAAATTGGCGCCGCTGAAATGTGGCTTGGGTACGATGCTATCGCTGCAAAGATTCGCGAGGCCTCAGTCATGTTCTGGCTCATGGGCGCCACGCCTGTCATAGGCGGCTAGAATGCCGAGGAGTGCCCAGAGACCGATCGGCAGGCCATGGTTGGTAAACACCGGTGCTGTGAAGGCGGCCAGTAGCATCAGCACGAACAGCAGGATGATGGGCTTGCTCGACCAGTGGTCCCGGCGCAGTTGCGAGCGGATCATCAGTCTGGCCATCAGTCCCAGGATCAGCAGATACCCAATCAGTCCGATCGCTCCGGAGTTCATCAGGAGATTCAGCCATTGCGACTCGGGTGAGTGCCACGCCAGTTGCACGGGATAGATGCGTTTGGGATCGCCCGCCCCGAGCGCGACGTCATAGACGTTATTTCCCCAGCCCGTCAAAGGGCGTTCGCTGATCATCGGGATGGTCTCAGTTTGCCAGATCCGATAGCGATACTGCAGTGTGGATGGCACTAGATCGCTACTGCTTGCGTCGGCGTTCGCGAACTGCTGATCAAGCCGCTCCCCAAGCAGTGAGCCGACGGAGAAAACGCCTGCCACCCCGATCAGGATAAGCAGGGGAATCGTCTTGCTCATCGACCGCGCGGCCTTGCTGCAGAGGACGAAGATTGCAAAAACGGTGATGATCGAGGATAGCGTGAAGGTGGTGAGCGCCCCCAGGCCGGCAGCGCCCAGGGCCATCCATGCATAAAGCTCACTGCCTATCTTTTGCACCCTTGAGAGAATGAGGAGTGAGACTGCCGCAGCGGTGATCGTGCACAGGTAGGAGCCAAAAGATGTCCAGTGCTGGACCAGTGCCGTTGCTCGGATAAGTCTCCCGTCCTCAAGCCGTGCCATGAAGCCGCCGCTGTCCGGGGACAGTTGGAGAATCAACTGCTGAACGGCATCGACGCCCAATACCTGCCCGAATCCCAGCAGCACAGAGGGGAAGACCGGGGCGACAAAGCCCTTGAGTAGTCGCTGGGCATCCTCGATGGAGAAGAGCACCATTCTTACTGACCAATAGACGATCAGCCAGAAGACGGGCCGAGTGACCGTCGCGTAATCAGGGGTGAAATTCAGGTCGTTTGCATTGATGATCTCCACCAGCAATGTGGCGAAGGCAAAAGTCATGACTGCAAGGTCGAGATGGATTCGTCGAGTTATTGTCGGACGGTTGCGTCGCAGGTGGTAGAGGAGGCTGCTGAAGAACGCCAGCAGGATGAACACATGCCAAGGGCGGACGGGGAGGCCGGATATCGGCGATGCCGCGCCTGGCGTCGCGGCAGCCAGGCCGATGAAAAGCCCAACCATTCCTGCGGGTGGCTGGATGCGTGAGCGTTTCTGGTGAATGGCTGTTGCGATCATCAATTATCAGTTTGTAATATTTGTGAGTTCGATGTGCTGGCGACTTGAGATTCGCTATGTCAGCGGTGGCCCAAGGATTCTGTCAAAATACTCATTCAGGCGCGTAAACTCGGGATGGAAAATCGTTCTATCGAGCTCCGTTGGTTCGCTGAAGCTGGTCGTGGGCTCGCCAAGGAACAAGATTCGATCGGCCATGCCCAGATCCGTGAACATTCCTTCTATCTTGGGTTGCGAGCCCCTGCTGATGACGGCGTAGGGGGCCGCTCCAGAGTGCGCTGCCAGGAGGAGTGCGTGTAGCCGGTTGGAGTAGATGGCACTGCACTCGCTATATGTCGTGGCGAGAGAGTCGATGTCATCGTGACAAATTATCAATCTGGTGCGCATGCCTGCGACCTGGCAGGCTGCCTGCAACTCCGTCATACCCTTCAGGTCCCTGGCTACCTGCACGATGAAAAGGTACTCGTGCTCTTCGCCGATGACCTGCGCGATCTGCTGGACGGTTTCCAGAATTCTGCTTGCTTCCGCTTTTCCGTCAAAGCGGAAAGATATTGCAATCCTGCTTCTGGCCTGGCTTGGTATCGCGTCTTCCCGATAGAGATTAAACGACAGATCTGGAACTATTGCGTCGGACGGCATGTCTATGCTGTTTACATACTGCTGACTCAGTCGATCTCGAACGCAGAATGAAAACATTGCGCGGCGCCGCCATTGTGCAATCGCGCGTTCAATTCTTCCCATGCGTTCATAGGAAATCCCGACCTGACAGATCTTGACCCCAAGGGCTGCCAGGAATGAGAGGATCATGTTGTATGCGAGTGCAGAGAATCTTGCTTTCCATGAAAGTCTGCCGCCACCAAGGCCGCCCGGGTTCAGAAAAAGGAAGCATTCTCTACGATGCATGCGTTCCCTCAGAATCATGAGAACGAGCAGTGCGAACCCATGCTTCCTCAGCGATGTGGCATTTGGAAGCTCGTCGATGCCCATGGACTTTTCAAACGCTGCAGGGGCGCGCGAGAAGTCGACGTAGGTCTTCGCGCGGCGCGCGACCAGACGTGATAGCTCGCGATTTATGAGTGCGTCGCCAGCATTATCAAATTGGGTCTTGATGCTTAGAAAAGCAGTTGCCGCAGTAGCGGTTCTAAGATTCATGTTGTCCGCTCTGCAAGCGCCATGCTGGTGGGGGATCGCCGATTATAGGGGAGGGTGGCAAGCTGATGCATCTTGTTCGTCGCGCATTCAATACGGATGGTTTCGCCCGCCTTTCTGACTCTTCTATTCTTGTTCTTTGAACACATCGGCCATGCTCTCAATTCTCGGGGCGATGCCGCGGGAGTTGGGCGATGTACGCGCGTTTGCTGCCGCAAGGTGGCGCTTGATGATCCGAAGTTCGTCGGCCTACAGCCTTCGGCCATGCAATCACTTCCAAAAGGAGTACGTCCCGAAGCGTGTCAGGATGGGCAAGCATGCTTCGTTGCGTCCGGAGAATTAAGAACGATGCAGGCCGAGCAAGACCAGTTCGCTAACCTGACGTGTCGGGAGCGCCACCACGAGCGTAAGGGATCGTACTACATGGCGTGATGCCTGGACGCCTCGAATCCTTGTGCTCACGATGAGCGCACACCAGGTCGGCGGCGATTTCCGCGCCATGGCTAATTGTTGGCGATGAAACTGTTCCTTCAGTCACTTTTGCATCCCGTATTGCTTGTGTTCTGCCTCGAGCTGTGATTGGGCAGAGCTGGAGTCCATTGGCGGGGCATGATAGCAGCGCAGGCAATCGCCTAGGCCATCGGCCGAGCGGGTCTGTTCACGGACAGTGGGGTTGGCTCGCTCTCGTTTCGTGGAACCGGTCGAGCTCGTGCTCGCGTGCCAATGCGATAGGGTAAACTGCCATGCTTGGGGCGGGAGGGCGACGCTATGAGCCTGATCCAGCTGGGGGTTCGCGTTCGACCTGGCTTTCCCATGCGAGCTTTTGGCAGGTTGTTGAGTCTGCGAGGCCTGCCTGATTTAGATACCTGACCGACCGGCACACTGCAACTGTGGCTGACCTGAATTAAGTGGAAGCGATGACAAAACAAGCGGAATCACGCGCAATCAAGGATGACGAGTTTGATCTGCGCGAGCTAGCGGGGATCTTCATTGATCGTAAGTGGTGGATCATAGGATCGACAGCATTTTTCTTCGTGGTGGGCGTCGCGTACGCGTTGCTAGCATCGCCTGTGTACCAGTCCCAAGCGATGGTTCAGGTTGAGTCGAAGGTGCCTTCCATACCAGGGCTTGCCGACCTTACCTCTCTGGCGGGCGGAGGCAGCACAGCAGCCACGACGGAGGTCGCGCTGCTGACGTCGCGTACAGTGATCGGCTCGGCGGTAGATCAGCTGAAGCTCGACACGCAGGTTGAACCTTATCGATTCCCACTGATCGGAAACTTCGTTTCCCGTCGGTTCCAGCCGCAAGCCGCTGGCGAGATAGCTTCCCCGCTGATGGGCATGTCCAGCTACGGTTGGGGTGGCGAGAGTTTGGCGATAGAGCGCTTTGAGGTTCCGTCGAACTTGGCCGGTGCACCTCTCACCTTGCAGGTGATTGAGCCCTCAGGTAGCTATGTCCTTCGGGATGAAGACGGTGTCGAACTGCTCCGTGGTCGGGTGGGCGAGGAGGCTCAGGGGCGCGGCGTCAAGCTTGTAGTCGCGAGCCTTAACGCACACGCCGGCATGCGTTTCGCGGTGAGCAAGCTGCGGCGATTGGACGTCATCGGGACGGTGCAGTCGGGTGTTCGTGCTTCTGAGCTGGGCAAGGATTCCGGTATTCTTCTGGTTCGGTTCGAGGATACGGATCCTCTGCTGGCTCAAGAAGTCGTCCAGCATGTCATCGAGGCGTACGTTCGTCAGAACGTGGACCGGAGCTCCGCGGAGGCGGCCTCTCAGCTGCAGTTCGTGAAGGAACAACTCCCGGCGGTTCGCCGGGAAGTGGAGCAGGCTCAGGCGGCAATGACCACGTATCAGTCGCGTGCCAACTCAGTTGATATCACCATGCAGACCAAGGGACTGCTTGAGCAGGAGGTGGCCGTTGAGACCAGCATCCAGCAGCTGAGACTCAAACAGGCGGAGATGGATCGCGCATTCACGCGGGAACATCCGGCCTATCGAGCGCTGCTGAATCAGATCGGCGAGCTCGAGTCGCGAAAGGCGGGGTTCAAGCGCGAGGTGGGCAATCTTCCTGACACCCAGCAGGAATTGCTGCGTCTGACCCGTGATCTGCAAGTTAGCAATGAGCTCTACACTGCGCTGTTGAATCAAGCTCAACAGCTGGACGTGGCGCGTGCCGGCGCGGTGGGCAATGTCCGAATCGTCGACCCGGCCCAGGTGGACACCGCCAACCCGGTCAAGCCCCAAAAGAAGTTGATCGTGTTGATCGCGACATTGCTGGGCGCTTGTCTGGCAGCCGGCGTCGTCTTCCTCCAGCGCATGCTCAACCCGGGCATCGAAGATCCAGCTGAGATCGAAGAGCTAGGCTTGCCGATCTATGCAGCGATTCCGCTCAGCGTGTCCAGCTCCATGCCCAAGCTCCGCAAGGGCAAGCACGGCACGCGCGTCGTTGCCGATGGTCGACAGCATTTGCTCGCAGTCACTGACCCTGCGGATCCGGCAGTGGAGGCCCTGCGCAGCCTGCGTACGAGCTTGCATTTCGCAATGCTGGAGGCCAAGAACAATATTCTCGCGATTTCTGGTCCCCGGCCGGGCGTTGGCAAGACCTTTGTGTCCAGCAATCTTGCCGGGGTCATCGCCCAGGCCGGTCAGCGCGTGCTGGTTATCGATGCGGACATGCGCAAGGGCACCCTGCACAAGTTGCTTGGCATCTCGCATCAGCATGGTCTGTCTGACGTCTTGGGTGGGAAGCTTGCAGTGGAAGCGGCCATTCATCCGCTGCCGGCTCTCGACAACATGCACTACATGGTGCGCGGCGATGTTCCCCCAAATCCGGCTGAGCTGTTGATGCATCCCCGTTTCCAGCAGCTTCTCGAGTCTCTCTCGCAGCAGTATGATCTGGTGATCGTGGATACGCCGCCCATCCTCGCCGTGACCGATGCCGCGCTCGTTTCCACCCATGCCGGCTCCACGTTGCTCGTCACGCGCTTCGGTGTGAACCAGGCGAAGGAGATCCTGCTCACCATGCAGCGCTTCGAGCAGAACGGCGTGCAGGTCAAGGGTGCGATCTTCAACGCGGTGGAGAAGCGTGCAACCGGGTACTACAGCTACGGGTACTACGAGTACGCCTCCGACGACAAGAGCTGAGGCCGTTCACCGGCTTGAATCCAAAAAGCCCGGCGCAACGCGCCGGGCTTTTTCTTTGGCCTGTGTGTGGTTCGTGCCGGGAGTTCAGTGAGTCTTGTGCTGTTTTCGGTGGCGCAACATTTCCCGATCGAATTCCTTCACGGTGCCGGACAGCGCCTTCGCAAGCCTTACCACCATCTGGTGCGTATGTACCTGGGGAATGGCGATAGGAACGCACGCGCCAGCCAGAAGCGCACCTGCAACCCATCCGCAGTGCAGGCGCTGGGATGAGCCGCTTCCCGAGATGGTAATCACGGTGCCTGCCGCCCCCAGCACGAACCCGCTGATCACTTCCGACCAGGAGTGTGCATTCAGCGGCAAACGCGAATACGCGATGGCGATCGCGAGCATAAGGCCCACAGCAGCGCCCCATCTGCCTCGCTGGCCGCTGTCGAATAGCAGCCACAGCACCACCGGCCACACGATCGCCGAGATCGCCGCGTGTCCGCTGAATCCCGTGAAGTCCAGCCGTGCGATGCCGATGCCCCAGCCCAGGAAGGCCAGCTTGGAGGTCAGCACGATCAACCCAACAGCGAAAAGGGCAAGCGCCCAGCGCCGCGCCCAGGCGTGGCGCCGCCACGCGCCCGCGGCGACCAGCACGGCAGCGGTAGGCAGCAGCAGGCGGCTGTCGCCCAGTTGGGACAGAATCGCCCAAGTATTCGTCATAGGGCAAGCGACTCACGCGGGATGGCTAAGCATAGAGCAGGCGCACGCCTGCAGGCTGAGCCCTGGCCGAATCCCTAGTGCGTTTTGAGCGGCTGCCGTGCCCCCAGAATTGCTTCGGCGGTGTAACCGCTGGCCTCATCGCCGGATATGACAGCGCGAGCGCTTCTCGGGGAACGCGCCGACCCCTTGCTGCGGAACTCCCTTAGTACGTGGTGTCCTCGGCATCCGGGTTGTCCCAGTTGTGCCAGCCCTTGGGCTAGATCTGCGGGCCCAGGCCGCTGTCGATGAAGACGGTCCGCGCGAACGGGCGCCCGCCCAAGGCAGGTCGTTGCGCGCTTACACGCGCAGGACGGCCCGGCGGAAGACGTAGCGGTAGTGCTGGCCTTCCACGCTGGAGGCGGCGGTGACAAAGCCGAGCTCCTCTTGGGGATAATCGTGCAGTCATCGAACGGGGCAGTGGCAGCGCCAACGATGAAATCCACGCCGTCCCCGACGTAGCAGTCATTGGATTGCTGGACGCTGCCTTCGCGGGTGAACAGGGTGTCCTGGTGCCCCAGCAGCCGCACAATTTGGGAGTCGCCCCGTGGAGGCGCGGTATGCAACTCCAACGCCTAGCCGATCCAGCCGACGGTACTTTCAATGGTCAGGTCTTCTACAATGAACTCACCGCCGTACACATACACCGCTGATTCCCCAGGGCGGGGAGCTTTACCCAAGCGCTGCCTGCCTGCAGTGTGGAGGTGATCGAAACGGCGAATATCGTAGCCGGTGTCTTTGTCGTGTTGCGTCCAGACTGCATGCTTCCCTTCGCAAGATCAGATCCACTTGAACCCAGGGGCTTAAACGATTTATGAAACCCAATGGTCAAAGACTGGCACTGAACCTGGACCACCGTCATCTTTCAGCGCAGAGGCGCCAGCGGACTGTTCCGGAAAGTGGGCTGCCACAATCGCCGGATTCGCGGTTTTCAGGCTCTGATCCTGTTGTCATAGGAAGCTCAGCTTGGCCATCTACGCCCGTTTCAGAGTATCCTTCACGCCGTTAAGTGGCCCCGTAGCTCAGCTGGATAGAGCGTCCCCCTCCTAAGGGGAAGGTCGCCCGTTCGAATCGGGCCGGGGTCACCATAAATCAATGACTTAGACTATCGAGTCGGTAGTCTAATTGCTCTAATTGCACAGGTTTCGGCTCTGGGTTGGCACAGTTGGCACAGTGGTGACAGCCGTCACATCAAGGTGAGAACTTCCTCTACCGTCATGATCTTGGCCGCATCTGATAGCTGGATGAGCTGCAACGCGATCTCGCGGCGGTCCGGCAACGCAGCTACCGCGTCCGAGGCGATGATTGTTCTGTACTCCCGCGAATTAGCGTCTAACGCCGTCGCGAGGACGCAGGAATCCAAGGTCATCCCGCATAGGACCAAATCGGTCACGTTGAGTTTCGACAGCAGCACCGGAAGAGCGGTTGCTAGGAAAGCTGAATGCTTCGGCTTCAGCACAAAGTAGTGCTCGGAGCTGGGTCCTATGCTCTTCGCGACCTCTGCCGACGGGCCTCCCACTCTGCGACACTGACGGACAAGTTGGGGGAAGTCTCGTTGCCAGTCGCCGAAGTTATCGTTGGCATAGATCACTGGGAGCTTTCTGCGGTCGAATTCACGTCGAAGCCGCGCCGCCCCTGCTGATGCCGCGATCGCTGGCGCGGCGAGCTGATCCGCTCCAGGGAAGTCAAATAGACTGAACAGATCGATGATCAGAAGCGCGGCGCGGCTTGCCATGTTTAACCCCTGTGCTAATCAGGCCGCCTTTGCAGCCTTGGCATTACCGCCTGACTTGGCCAACAAGGTGAGCTTTTCGTCTGTAGCTTTTTCTTCTTCAAGCGTCGCAAGAAGAAGCGGTAGCGCCTCCTTGTACCCCAGCTGTTTCGCCAGCGCGGCGATGGTTCCATAGGACGCGATTTCGTAATGCTCGACTTTTTGAGCTCCGCCGATCAGCGCTGCATCGCGAACAGGGCCTTCGTCAATAGAGTCGATTGCCTCCTTGCCTTCCTCGACCAAACCCTCCATGGCAGCGCATTTGATTCGCTTCAGGCGAATCCCAAGTACTTCCACTACCTGGTCAATGCGCTCGATCTGACCTTGGGTTTCCTCGAAGTGCGTTTCAAATGCGGCGGCCAAGTCGGGATCGGAAGCCGCTCGAGCCAATCGCGGCAGGGCCTTAGTCAGCTGCTTTTCTGCGCTATAGATATCGGAAAGCTCATGTACAAACAGGTCTTCAGCAGTCTTGATCGCCATGTGTAGCTCCGGTTGGATAGGGGAGCCCCAACCATACTTTGAGCCTTGTTGACCTTAAGCGTTCACCAGGTGAACGAAGGATAGCGAAGGGGACCTTCTCCTTATACCGCCAATTAACAGTTCACTGAATGATCAAGGTGAAAGAAGGCTAGGGCCACGTCGCCTACGCTGCAGTTGCGCGACCTCGATCTGACCTAGAAGCGCAGCAGCCCTACGGCCGAATCGTCGCCATCGGGCGTTAGGTGTGCGTAGTATTTTTCCGTCGTCGCATAGTCCGCGTGACCGGCGAGCAATTGGACCCGGCGTAGCGGTACGCCGCTCATCACCATGTGGGCGCAGAAGGTGTGCCGCAACCTGTGCAGATGACCGCCAACGTCAGCCTGCTGAGAGTCCTTCTTGAACCAGTCCGATACTGTGTCCTTGTGGACCGTCACCAGCGGATCCGGCAGGTGCCGAAGGGCCCACCTGGCATAGCGGTTGAGGGGCACTTCCCGCCACTTGCCTGACTTGGTTCGGCCCGCACCGGTCTCATCCGGTTCGCTCTCCACCAGAAGGCGACCTCCAACCACCGAGCTTTTCGTCAGCCCAATGACCTCGCCGCGGCGCAGGCCGGTGTGAGCCATGAACAACCACAGTGGCGCACGCGCTGGGTTGGCCCGGTATAGCCTACGCATTGCTGCTCGGTCATAGAACTTGACTGCCACGCTTCGCACGCCGCGAGGCGCCTTCACCGAGGCCAGCGGGTTCACGTCAAGCTCTTTCCATTCGACGCCGCGGTTGAACGCCGCCTTCAGCCGTCGAATCTCCTTCCCTACAGTTTCCTTTGCCGCCTTGTCGTCTAGCAGCCTGGAGCGCTTGTACTGCTCTACCTCGACCGCGCGGATGCTGTCGATCGGCCGGTGTCCGAAACGCTCTATGAAGCGCTTCACCTCGCTCCTCGCCTTCGAAATCGTTGTCGGGTGCCCTGCAGCTCGATGCGCAGCGCGGGCAGCTGGTCGGGTGCCTTGCCCACCACCGGCTCGGCGACCGGCACGACTTGGTAGGCGCACACGTCCGCTTCGAACTGCTCCCAGCCGGGAACGATCCGCTCACGCAGCACAGGGTTGGGGTAGTACCAGCAGTGACGCTCTTCGACGAGCTTCCATTCTTCCGTCTGCGGATCTTGCTTCCACTCGGAGGCCATGAACAGCACGCGCTCGGCCTGGCTGACCATGCACTGCTGCTCCATCTGGATCTGGTGGTAGAGCGGTAGGTCGGTGCCGACGCAGTCCGGCGTCATGCAGGTGCGCAACGTGGCGTTGAGCGTCTTGCGCTCGAAGGCGGTGTCCTCGAGCAGGGTCAGGCCGTCGAAGCTGGCAGACAGCTTCCCCTGCGTGCCCACGCACGGGTAGAAGTCTTCGCCGACGATCCCCTCTGCCAGCGGGCGGGCCAGCGCTTCGAACTGGTGACCGTTTTCGAAGATCTGTTGAAGGAACCAGCTGATCTCCTGGGCGACGCCGGTGGCGCGGACCTTCAGCAGCTCGGCGCGGCTGATGTTCGGGAACTCGCCCAGCATGATGGGCGCCTCGCTGGCATTGAGGTGCTCTGCACGGTGGGCGTGCCATTCCGGCGTGCCCTGGCGAGCGCTGAGAAGGCCGACAAGCTGCTGCTGGCGGCCTACAACCGAGCGAAGGAATTCGTGATGCGCGGCGGTGAGCTGCCGGCGGCACCGGTGGCCGAGATCGAGCACCAGGTGCGCGAGGCAGTGCCGGCGACGCGCGAGCAGGTCGCCAAGCACATGGACGACATCGCGCGCGAGCTCAACGTCGCGATCGCCGCGGACGAGCCGGCCGCAGCCGTCGAAGAGACACCGGAGGTGCGCCATGCAGCCTGAGGTTGACCAGGAACTGCTGCGCCGGGCGCGTCAGGCAGGCCGCTACATGCGCGAGGCCCACAAGCCGCGCAGCGCAGTGCCGCTGTTCGAGATGGGAGAGCCCGGCCGGCTGCAGCGCAAGGAATGGGAGGCCGGCTGGGATCAGCGGGACTATGAATTGAAACTGGGAGTCGCGGCATGACCACGCTCAAGCCGGCTGACTGGCAGGAGCGCGGCGAGGGGATGATGACCCCCAAGCAACAGCGCATGCTCAACGCCATCTGCGGCGATCTGGCCGCCGGGCTGTTCTGGCACGGGCAGCGCCTGACCAAGGACGACTGGCGCCACATGGTGGCCGGCACGATGCTGGGATGGCGCCTGATGCCGGCGATCGACCGGGGGCAGGGCGCCCCGGGTCACATCATGCTCGGCGGATCCAGCCTAAAGCTGACGAAGTCCCTGGCCTGTGACGCGATCACGGTGCTCGTGCAGATCGGTGACCACCCCGAGGAACAGGGACTGAAAGCCAGGCCGATTCGCTGGTCTGACACGGTGCTACTGGGGTTGGGGTTCAATCCTCACGATTTCTCGGAGGCGGCATGAGCATCTTCGCCGTTACCTGCCATGAATATTCCCCTAGCAATCGGATCAACCAGTGCACGGGCTTGCGCGACTCTTGGCAGCTTTTCTCGAGAAAATTCGACCAGGTGTTTTATGTCGGAATCCCTGAATTTCCCGGTCATCATGCATGCATCAAGATATTCATGCAGTTCAAGCGCCGCATCAGTCACATCAAGAAGAACATTCGTTGCATCAGGTATCTGCAACGAATCAAACGAGCGATTGCGAATGGCGAGGGCGGGGATCAGAGTTTTGTACGCCTCCTTGGGAGATCCACCGAGAGGAAACTCCACGATGTCTTCCAGAATGCACTCAAAACTGAGGAGATCGGGTTTGAGGGAAATGGCGGTTGCCCTTGCTGTCAGCTTTGCTCGATGTCCATCCCTTGCCAAGAGCATTTCCGCATTTGTACGTCGATCGCGCTCCGCTTCTGTTCTTTGAAGCAAAAGCTGAGCATCGGAGTCAGCTTTCTGCTTAGCAGCACGCGTGTCGGTTCGATGCTGCTTAACAAGTGCAACGATAAAGGTGATCACAGTCAGTGCCGCCTGAGTCCAGGCAGCCCACTCACTTTGCGTAACGCAGAACCCCCTCGCAATCCAGCTGCAATAGTTGACCGGATCAGCCATGCCACATCCCCTGTGTCGATTTGCACGATTGTATGCGGGGCGCTCACGTGATGCACAAGAATTACCGCGACCGCGCCCTGCTGGACGCCGTGTACCAGATCGATTGCACCCTGCAGATCGACGGCTGTTGTGAGGGTGGGTTCGGCGAGCCCGCGCACAGCAACCAGAGCCGGCAAGGCAAAGGCGGCGGACTGAAGGCGCACGACTGCTTCGTGGCAGCGGGATGCAGGCCTTGCCACCGCGAGCTGGACCAAGGCAAGCGCTTCACCCGCGAGGAGAAGGCCGAGATATGGCTGCGCGGGTACGAGCGCACCATGCTGGCCTTGTGGCAGATGGGCGTGATCCAGGTGGCCGCATGATCATCCGGATCGTGGTCTATGGCTCGCCGGCGCCGCAGGGCAGTAAGTCGTTCAAGGGCCTGGCCAAGAGCGGCCGGGCCATCCTCGCTGAGTCGTCCAAGAAGGTCCGGCCATGGCGGCAGGACGTGAAGCTGGCGGCCCAGCAGCTGCGCGCCCAGCTCGGGCTGCAAATGCTTGACGAGCCCCTCATGGTCCGCATGACGTTCACCCTCCACAAGCCGCTCAGCGCCCCGAAGCGCCGTAGGGTCTTCCCCTGCAAGCTGCCGGACCTCTCCAAGCTGGTCCGATCGACCGAGGACGCGCTGACCGACGCCGGGATCTGGCGGGATGACGCCCGGGTCGTGGAATGCCGCGCTGCCAAGCGCTACCCGGGGGAGGGCGCAGATGCCCTCGACGCGCCCGGGTGCGTGATCGAGATCGAGAGGATCGGCGCGTGACGGCCAATCCCTACACCGAGCAAATTGGCGGGCCGCGCGGGACGGCGATCGTGACCCTCGTTGTCGCCTGCCGGATCGCTGACAAGTACCGGAGAGCACGGCGCAGATCTTCCGGGGCCTGGCCGCTGCAATCACGGACAGCACGGTCACAGTGGTGGCCACCGACGCTGAGGTGCAGCTGACCGCGCCAGCGGGAACTGGCTTCCCGTTGGGCATTACGCCGAACCTGCGGGTCTCCGGACTCGGGAGCCCCGCACTGGCGGAATCCCTCAGCCCGTCCACCTTGGGGGCGGAACCTGACACGCTGACGGAGATCCTGACCGAGGTCAGCGGTTGGGCCTCGGTGACCAATCCCTCGCCGGCTTCCTCGGGCGCGGTCGCGGAGAGCGATTCGTCGCTGCGCAATCGGTACGGCACCGGCCTGCACGCGCTGGGCGGCGCCACGCTGCGGGCGATCATCGCGCATGTCCGGACCAAGGCTGCCGGGGTGACCAACGTTGTCGCCTACGAGAACACCAGCGACTACACGGATATGTCACGCCGACCGCCGCACTCGGTTCATGTCATCGCCGAAGGTGGGCTGGACGTGGAAATCGCCCAGGCGATCTACGACGCGAAGGCCGCCGGCATCGACACGCACGGTGCTTTCGCCGTACCGGTCACCGGCGCCCTTGGCCTCCAGAGCGTCGTGCGGTTTGATCGACCGGTGCCGGTCTACGTCTGGATCAAGGCGGCCATCACGTTGCTTGACCCCGGCGAACAGGCTTTCCCCGATGCCGGCTTGGTCGACATCGAGGAGGGGCTGGCGGCGTTCGGTGATCAGCTCGAGATCGGTGATGACGTGGTGTGGCAAGCGTTCTTCAGGGCCGTCTACTCGGTCCCCGGGGTCGCCTACGCGAACCTGACCTTCGCAACGTCCACGGATCCGGCGATCGCGCCGGCGCCTGGCGCCTACCAAGCGGCCAACATCACCATCCAGCCGCAGCAGCGCGCAGTGTTTGATGCCAGCCGGGTCGAGGTGAGCAATGGATCTTGACCAAGACCATGGGCGCATTGCCTGGTCCAACTGGACCGCGCAGTTCAAGGACTCGCCGCGGCTCCGGTCTGTGGTCATGGCCCTGCTGCAGCCCTTCACCACAGTGCAGGGGGCATTGAAGCAGCTGCGCGATGATCGGTGGCTGGACGCCGCTGTCGGGGCACAGCTGGACGGCCTCGGTGACCTGCTGGACCGACCGCGCCGCATCACAAACACGCGGGCCATCTGGCATTTCGGCTTTCAGGGGCAGCCGAACATCGGCGGGTTCGGGGAGTTCCCCATGTATCGGGTGGGCGCGGGGCTGTTCACCGGCGGATCCACGCTCGATGACGAGAACTATCGGCGGCTGTTGCGCTGGAAGGTCCTGGTGGACAGCGGCTTCGGTACTGCGGCCCAGATCGAAGGCGCTCTGCGTGTGCTGTTCGCCGTGGATCGGATTGCCGTCGAAGACCTGGGCAATGCGCGAATCCGGGTGCACATCGGCCGCAAAGCGGCGGAGGACGACTACTTCCTCGGGAACGTAGGTCAGTGGGTGCCGTCGGGCGCCGGCGTGGCCCTGGAGTTCCGTACCTACGAAACGGACGAGCCGTTCGAATTCGACACCTCCAATTACTTGCAGCTGCTCGTCGGCGACGACGGCTCGCTGCTCTTGGGCCATGACGGCTATCAACTCATCGGAAAGGGGTAAACCGTGGCAGAGAAAGAGCTCAGCCAGTATCCGGCCATCGGTCAGATCGGGAGCAGTACGCGACTTGCGGTCATTGAGTCAGGACGCAATGCGCAGGCACCTTCTACGGTTCTGGCGGACTTCGTTGGCGTTCAGATCGTCGCGTCCGGCATTCCCGATCAGATCGATGACCTGGTCGCGGGCCAGCAGACCAGTTCAATCTATGCCACGACTTTGGCCGAGCTTCAGGGTATTCCCGGCGCGTTCGTGAACCAGGGCGCATTTGTCACCGGCGGGGTAGGCGCTGGCCAATACCGCTGGACCGGATCCGCCTGGCAGTTTTTGCGTGCGGATATCCTTTCGCAGAAGGCCGACAACGCGGAAGTCGTGAAGAAGGCCTCGAAGATGGAGCTGGCTTCCCAAACCTCCAGCATCAAAGAGCCGTTTGCAGGCTTTGCAGTCTATGAAGTGGGCTCCGACGGAATCGTCCCCCTTCTCCTGACCCGGTATGACGGACAGCTCTACCCACTTGTATGGTTCGACACTGCTACCCAGCGCCTCATGCCCAACGGTGGCGGCGCGGGTGGAGGCGGGGGCGATACCGGGCGTTCACTGGCCTACGTGCTGGATGGCGCACTGCGGGCTGCTACGCCCACCGGTGATCGATTGCTTGACGATGTGTCAGCTCGCCGCTGGGTGCAGGTGCAGTCCACCAACGATGTGGCACGGGGCGTGTTCCGCGACGCCGCCGGCGTCGCCAATACGGCGGTGGTGGGGATCGGCAGCGGCGAGGTTTTCCCGCTCGATCGGGTGGCGATCATGGCGGACAACGGGCAGTCCAACGCACCGGGCCAAGCGGGCACCTCCAGCCGCTCCGTGGTGTACGGCGAGTTCTATCCCTACCCGGATCGAGTTCTGATGCCCGCAACCCCGGCCAACAATGTCTGGATGGGCACGCCCACGCAGGGCGGCGCCTCGACCGAACTGCTGGCATCGTCCATCACGGGCCTTTCTCGCCTGCGGGGATCGATCGCGCCCACCAACCAGCACGGCACGATCGGCGTCGAAGCTGCGGCCCGCCGCTGGTCGACGCGCGCAGCGGCTTCCTGCGCCGGTTATGTGCCGAAGATGGTGGTGTTTTCGGTGGGCGAGGGCGGCCAGGCGATCGCGAACATGGTGAAGTCGCCGCCGGCGGGCTTCTTTAACTTCGCGAACCTTCGAACGGCGCTGCAGCGCACGGTGGCCGCTCTCGCGCTCACAGGTGAAAGGGCGGACTTCAGCCGGTTGAACTGGCAGATGAGCGAGACGGATTCGGGTGATAGTGCCCTGGGCCAGAAGACCTACGATCTGCTGAAGAGCTACCAGACCGAGTTCTACCCGATCACCGGGCAGACCGTTCCTCTGCGGATGATGGCGAGCCAGATGTCCAGCTTCCGCGGCGGTGGCAACCAAGCCGTGCGGTCGATCTTGGCCAAGGCGCTGGAGGTCTATGCCCAGTGGGGCGATTTCTTCTGCACGGGCCCGACCTATCCCTATCCGTTCCACACCGACTACCTTCACCAGAGCAGCGTTGGCCATGCCATGCAAGGCGAATTCTTCGAGGCGGCGATCAGCCAGGTGGAGAAGACTGGGCACTGGAAGCCGTTGCACATGGTCTCGGCGGCACGGTCAGGCGGCACGCAGATCGTAGTGCAGCTCAGCGAGCCCGCCACGATCGACGCCGCATGGCTGGTGGCGGCGATCGAGAACGCAGGCATCACGGTGACCGGCACCACCGTAAGTAACGTCCAGGTGACCGGCAGTCAGATGACGCTGACGGTTGCCGACGCGAACGCGGCAACCCAGGTCAACGCAGCGCTGGTCACCCACCCGTCCACCGGTGACCGCGCGGCGGAGACGATCCCGCGCTCTACCGTCCGATCCACCACATCCATCGGCCAATGGAGCCCCGAATGCGGCGGGCGTCAGATGTACAAGCCGCTGTGCCACCAGTTCATCACGATCGGAGCCTGATCCCATGCGCGTACAAGTTCCCACTGTCGAGGGCATCGCCCCTCCGGCCGGCGCGCCCGCGCTCTCGTCCAGTCGCTGGTCACCAGTCTTCGGGGATCTCCCCGAGGCCGACGCCATCGACCATTTCCTCTTCGGCGGCAGTGACGCGTCCCTGATTGGCCTGAAGGGACGGCTGACCCTTGCCCCGGCAAACCCCAGCGCTCCGCCTTCCTACGCCAATGCCTTCCTGCATACAGCGGCGGGTGGTCAAAATGGGCTGGTCAGCAGCCTTCCTGAACCTGATTCCTTCACTGTCTGCACAGTCATGCGCTACGACGGGCAGGATGGCCGAGGCTCGATCATCGCGGGTACGCTTCAGGGCGGAGCCGGTGACGGCAAGGGCTTTGGCATTCTCCGTGGCGGTGCATCGGATACGTTCCAGCTGTTGGCACGACCGAATGGCACCGTCACGTTCATGCCCGCTGCAAACATCGCAGGTGCTCGCGGCGGTTGGATCTTCATGGCGATGACCTTCGAGGTGGGATCGAGAGCGTGGAAGGCGTACGTGGGTGGTGCGAGCATGGTCTCCAACGTCCTCGCGCAGGCCTATGCGAAGTCCGCACGCAACCTGGCCCTGGGCAACGCCTACTACGTGTCGAGCACGACTCCCTACGATGGTTCGGTGGCCCACGCGGATCTGGTGGTCTTCGATCGCGCACTGACACAGGCAGAGCTGGATGCCGTGTACGCACGCTCCCGCTCGCGCATGGCGTCGCGGGGGATCACGTTGTACTGATCGCTGTCGGCGAAAGCGGAATCACTGGCGCTGTGGTCGTTTCCGTCCTGTTATTGCGTGGCATGTTGGCCGCGCGCCTGACCCGGTATGCCTCCGTGGAAGGAGGCTCGCTAGCCAGCAGCATCGCTATCGCACGGCTCTCGCCACCTGTTGCCAAGACCTGCCGGAGGATCGGATGCCGCGTCAAAGTTTTGACGGAAGTTAGCTCCGATACATCAATATGCGTCGAAGCTCGCCTATTCTCGACCGGTGCTTAACGAAAGAATGGACGAGATGCGGATGCATGTTGCGCGTTACAAATATGCCTACGACAAGATTCGGACTTGGCACGTCGGTAAGGGGAAAGCCGCATTGCTTGCTGTGAGGTACGCAGTCACTGGAGACAGCGGTCGTTTTAGGTCGCATGGAGGATGGCGTGTTTCACACCTCCGAATCGCGGCACCCGGCGAAAGCCCTGGAAGTTCATCCGGTTATGAGACGAACGACGATCCCTGAGTCGAAACTTTGACGTCCAGTCGTATTGCAGGTGAGAAATGGTGATGTAGTTCTCAGTTTCCCAATTGACCCGGGACTTACATTTTCGTGTGCAGGGGGCACAGCCATTTCGTTTTTTGAAGCGTAGTTGCCGCCACGAGGCGCCCCCATGAACTTGCTGATCAATTTGCTGGAACTTGCACTGCTGTTTGCTTGCTTTTTGGGTCTTGCCGGCTTGGCCGAACGTGCTTGGAGGCGACACAGGAAAAGGACGACGACACGCCTTTCGGATCGCGACGTCGCGAAGGAGACCGATGGCAACTCGATCAAATGATGCATGTTTCACGGTAGAGCTCGCCATTGATGCATATAGCTATTCCGCAGAGCTCTGGCGCAGCAGACAAGCTGATTGGACGCTGCTTTCACTCAAGGTCGGGGACGTTGTGGCTGAGCAAGTCAATTGGCGGGCGTCCTCATGCCTAGGTGCATTGACCGCCGCAGAATCTCTGGCCAAGCAGATCGTCGCCACCAATAGGGCGACGTCGAAAGCTCCCGCGTAGCCCGCTCTGTGAACAGCTCTTCTCGTTGATCGGCGTCGCACGCTGCTCTAGACAGTTTTGCCCCAAATAGCCGGGGTAGCAATTCCGGGGAGGGTGGGGACCGCAGCTTACTGGCTAGCAGCATCGCCATCGCATTGATCGGCCGCCAACCAGTCACCGGCCTGGCTCGCCTTCAACCACGCCGGCATGTGGTGGTAAATGAAGAAGATGAGCATGCTCAACGTACTGATGACGCAGGAGCGAGTGCCTCGAGTTTTGTGACAGGTGTTCTTGCGAGCACATGCCATCTATGAGACAAACGATTGGCTCACATTCATGAGCGGTTCAATCGAGAGTTGTCTTAGATCAAGGAGTGATGTCGAATGAGCATGATTAGATCATGTGTAAGTGCTTTGGCGGTAGTCGCGGGGTTGGCGCTTTATTCCGCTCCGGTGGAAGCCGTTACGTTGCCATGTGATGGTTGTGACGCTTACCAAATGCGAGAGCTCGCCATGTATTCGGGCGACGGTTCTCACACCATTTACAACGTCAGCGCTGGCATTCTTCGGCACTATCAAGTGTCGGGCTGGGGCGAGTCTCCCATTGAATTTGGTGAGGAGATGAATGTGGTAGAGGCAGAGGCATCGCCCGCAGAGCAAGCTGCAATGCAAGAGTTGCAGGCCGCCGCACAGATATATGGCGAGCCAATGGTCATGAGTATCGAGATTCCAATTCAGGAAATTCGAGACCAGGCTCCTTGGCTTGATCCCAGCATCACTGCGTACGATATCCAGAGTAACGTCAACATCCGTGCTGCTATACAGACCAGGATTGACAGCCGGATCTCCGTTCGTGACGGATTCAAAGCAGGTATGGAGCGCGTCTTCTACTTGGTGAACAACCTCTTTGGGGACCAAGCGACGTTCCAAGTCAAGGTGGTGATCAAAGGTGACGATGGAAGCCGGTCCACCTTTGTTAAGTCGTCAGTATTTGGGGACTACAGCTATGTTCCTGGAAGCGGTCGTTTTGCCGACGGGCAGGTTCTGCCCGCTGAGAACACGCAGGAATACGCTGGCACGTGGACGTTCAGTGCCGGAACCAGTCTCGATGACTTCCTCGGTGCGCTGTTGGACATCGGTGCGCGCTTTCACGGGATCGGCGGCGGTGGCAACGACAATGTGATCATTGCTTGCGATTGGCGACCACAAGAAACCACTTTGGAGTGCGGTCAGCAGATGTAGGCTGGTAGCAATAGGCTTCACATAGGTGGCCATCGGAGACGATTGGCCACCTTAACTAGGGCGGCCTCGGATGGAACCCGTGCCTCGAGGGGTTCCTCAAGCTCCTTGCTCGGCGTGTTCATCGCCTGCCGACGCGGTAGGCTTCCATCGCCAGTGGGGGCAGCCTGGACGGCTAACATCACTCGCTCATACCGGCCTTACTGTTGGCCATGGCGATCAGGCGAGCGGCGGCATCCGATCCCGTCGGAAAGCGCTCGATGAACTCTGCAAAGCGCGCCCCCGATATTGCCTGCCTGGATCCGCACTTTGAGCAAACGATAGCTGCTCCGCCCCCGGGGATGTTAGTTAGCCCTGGCTCTTCGCAGACCGTAAAAAGATTGAAGCAAGAAAGGCACTCGGCTCGTACCACACCTACAGCAGGGTACGTGGTGTTGTCCGGAACAGAGTCCGCAGGAGCCACCTCGTAGAGGTGGAACTTACCAGTGTTCGGCATTTCTGGACCTCGGTGCTCGTCGTGCTGACTACCTAATGCAACGGCAGGAGCGTAGAGATCACGAAGTGAACGTGATGGCTACCTCATTTCGCGCAGATTTCACACTGGGTCATGCGATTGAGGCTGAAGAATTCAGATTAGACTCGTGGTCTTTAACGTGCCCTTTGCCAAAATTGCTGGAGAATTTGCGCGTGGCCTAAGCAAAGGAACAGCAGTTTGCCCATTAGAGCATTGGTGTATACGAGTCAGGTTGCTCCCAGTCTTGGCCTGGATCAGGTGGACGATCTCGCCCGAGATGCGGCCAGGTTCAACCTACAGGCGGGTGTAACAGGTGTGCTGCTGTTTGATGGCGTTCGATTTCTCCAGTACATCGAGGGACCGGAGGACGGCGTAAGTGTCGTCTATGCCCGCATCGTGACCGCGACGAGCCACTTCGACTTGAGGGAAATTGCGCAAGGCGACGTGGTCGGAAGGTGCTGTCCGTATTGGTCGATGCGATGGGTGCCCGCAGACCAAAGCGAAATTGATTTCATTTCGCTTGGCGATTGGTCTGGATTCCGGAGGGCCAGCGCCGGGGGCGCACCTACAGGCGTTGATCGCCTTGCAGACATCATTGAGCCTCAGGTCGGCCTGAACTCGCTTCGTCGCTAGGGTCGAATCCTTTGCTTGCGGACGGTAAAGCGACCGAGGCCGAAAGCTGTTCTCGAATGATGTGCAGCCCTTGGCGGAGGGCTGCCTGATACATGGGACCTGACCCACCCTCGGCCGGGTTGGCCGCGATGGCGTCGCCCGTGATGCGACCGAGAGCGTCTACTAAAACCTCGGGCCGTGGATGTGTTGCAAGCGTCAGGCGCAAGCCGTACTCAAGGGCTTTGACATGCCCCATGAGCGCCTCGACTTGGCTTTCGAGTTGATCCAGCCGGTCGGCTGCTGATCTTCCTTCTTGATGCTCCATGGCTTGTTCCGTCGGGTTTTGTAAGAGCGCACCAGTTGGCCACGTTTGAACGGGCCTATGCGGTCGTGTTCGGCCTGGCCGGGCGGTGAGGCGCCTGAGTAGCGCCCCGCCGACACCTTTGCAGGCCGATGACGGCCAGTCGCGGAATCTGAGATCCCGGCCCGTATCCTGCGCCCATGCTCCCGCCCTGCAACTTCACCGGATTCATGACTGCCCCGCAGCCCCAAGGCTGGGTGCAGGACGGAGAGCGCTGGGGGTTGTGGCGGAACGGCCGCGAGATCGCCGCCGTGCAGTCAGATGCCAAGGGCGTCCGGGTACTCCTTTCCTGCAGGAAGCTGTGGGAAGACAAGGAGGTCCAGGCCACCAATGTGCGCCAGGGCAAACGCTACGCCGAGCGCTGGTGCGCGGCGCGAGTGCTGGACGGCGTGCCTCTGAAGGAGGCCGTGGCGCAGTTGGTAGCGAAGCGCGAGGCAGCCCCCAGGCTATCCCGCACCGAGATTCAGCAGCAAAGGCGGCTGGACGCGATCCCCAACCCGAAGCTGTGACCGACGCGGCCATCGCGCCAGTCAGCCGGCGTTGCCTGCGTATCGGCGCGTGCGACCGCCGGCGGCGAAAGTAGGTGCATGGATCAGAAGAGCATGGGCAAGGCGCGCTGGGCGCGCGCGAGGGCGGCTTCGCTATGGCAGCAGGCCAACGCTTTGGATCTCGACCGTAGCGGCGACTGGCGTGATCGAGCACAGCGGAGCCGGGGGGCGGAGAGGCTCCGCGCGGAAGCAGCTACCTTTGGCCGAATCGCCAATCGTCTCGAAATCAGAGAAGAGCTCAGCGCAGCCTGACGGGTTTGGCGATTACAGCGATCTGCGGGCGCGCAAGCAGCGCGAAAGCTCGTGTATCCAAGGTGCCCCAGTGAGAAGCAGCGCTGGGAGTAGCAGGCTCAGCCAAACATGAACGGGCTGGGGGTCAAGCCGGAGCGACCATTCTGGCGCGGCCTGCCAAAAAATCCATGTTAAGAACAGCCAGGGAGCAATGTCCAGGATACTGTGAATGTGCTGCTCTGCTGGCGAGATACGACGCACGCCGTCGGCGCTGACGGTGTCCCAGTAGCCCGCGAACGCATGCGCAACTACTACGGCACCAAGCACCGCGGCCAAGGCAAAAGTATGCTCCAGCAGGAGCCATGCCAGTGTCCCGCCGCCAATGAGGCATAGCTGGACTCCATGCAATGCGCTCTCGCGCAAGCTGGAGGTATGCGCTATGTCGGTGCGCCGATGAAAGTGAAAGTCCAGCGCGCCCGCCAGAAGCCATATCGCGTAAAGCGTGGGCATCGTCCAGGGGATCATCAATTTAGCGTGGCACGAAGATAGGTCAACGCCGCGCAAAGGAGGGGTGGCGTCACTGCATCGATCCCACGCTGCAGATCGGTTGGTCGACGATGCGACGCGCGCGAATTACTAGCCATATAGGGGAAGATCGGCACAGTTTTGGCACAGTTGGGTGCAAAACTGTTGCGCTGCATCGCTGTGTCGCCCCCCTCCTAAGGGGAAGGTCGCCCGTTCGAATCGGGCCGGGGTCACCATCCACCTCCGTTGAGACACGCGATGCCGGCGGCGGATTGCTCCACAGCCGTGCGAATCCGGTGGGGCCGATAGGCCACTGGCGCTCACACCTTCCCCGGCCGCTCATAATCCTCAGGCGTAGCCCCATGCTCCGCCTCCGGCATGTCCTTGTCCTTCCAGCGGGCGTCATCGTTCCTCAGCTTGTCCGGCGTGTGGCTCTTCTGCTGGTCGTCTTCTTTCGTAGCCGGCGCTCGCGGTGCAGTAGTCATGACAGGTCCTCGTTCGGTCAGCGATCCAACGTCTGCTTGCCAGACGTACCACCCTGCCCAAAGTTCGGCTGGGTGATGCCGTCATCCTCGCGGACGCCATCCGGTTCCCCTTCACCGGCCTTGCCACCCTTGCCGTGGCCGCGCTGGTTGTAGCCCTCGTTCTCCGTCTTCAGCCGCGCTGCATCCGGATCTTTCTCGTCCTTGTCATCCTTCGGCGGCTTGGCCGCAACGAACGGAGAAATCGGGTCACTGGCCGGGAACGTCTCTTCCAGCGCTTCGTCATGGTTCTCCGAGGTGCGCTGCTTGTCGACCGTGCCTTCCGCCGGCGGGCAGTTGTGCGCGGCGTGAGCGTCTTCGGTGGAGGCGGGCGGGGTTTTGTCGTGCTGCATGGTGTGTCTCCTGCGCGAACGGGTAGGGCGGTGATGCCTCGACGCTAGCCCTGCCGCTGTTACGAAGGAGCGGGGGTGCCGTGAAGGGCGGGTGCTCCCATCGGCTTCACCCGGGAGTTCCTATCGTCCAGACCTCGCCACACGGAGGCCGCCGCGATGCATGAGATGTTCGAGCTGGGAATGGAATGGTGGGAGTTCGTGGTCCGCGCGGTTGCGGTGTATGTGGTGGTCCTGTTGCTGACCCGCATGAGCGGCAAACGTTCGATGGGTCAGTCCACCCCGTTCGACATCCTGGTGATCGTGCTGCTGGGCACGGCCGTGCAGAACTCGCTGATCGGTGAGGACACCTCGCTGCCCGGCGGGCTCATCCTGGCCGCGACGCTGATCGGTCTGAACTGGTTCGTCGGCTTTCTGGGGGCGCGCAGCAAGCGCCTCAACGAGATCGTGGAAGGCGTGCCGGTGGTGCTGGCGCGGCACGGTACGATCTACTGGGAGCAGGTGAAACGCTGCAATGTCAGCCCGGCGGATCTGGAAGTGGCGATGCGCGCCAACGGCTGTGAAGGTTTCGGGCAGGTCGACCTGGCAGTGCTGGAAACCTCCGGCGAGATCACGGTGAACAAGCGCCGCGCCGACGGCGATGACTGAGCGGGACGGCTCGTCGGTCACGCTCGCCCTCGCTGGATGTTGACGGTGCGCCGCGTAGCGTCGGGCGCAGTCCCACAACAGGAACACACGCGATGTACATGGCACTGGACAGTGAAACGATGGCCCCATTCGATGATGTGATCGCCCAGGTGCCGGACCCGACCCCGGAACCCGTGCCGCCCGCGCCGCCGGTGGAAGAGCCCGGCCGTGGCGACCCGCCTGCGCAGGAGCCGCCGCAGGAAATCCCACCGGAGGGCGACCCCGCACCCGCATCGCCGCCGCAGGAACTGCCGCCGGACCCGGAGACGCCTTCGGCGCCCTCGGTGGAGTAAGCGACCGTCGCGTACGGCGCTCGCCGCGCGCGCAGAATGAATGATTCAGTCCTCATGCGCTGCGCAGCGCCATGCGCGCCAGCCTCTGCTGGGCGGCGCGCTCACCCGGATAGACACGCCGCACACGGTGCGGTCACGACGCTGCCACGCCGTACCACGTACCACAGAGGTACTTGGATAACGGAGTCTGCTATGCACGCACTGACTTACCACGGCAGCAAGGATGTACGGGTCGATACCGTGCCCGATCCCGCGCTGGCCGCCCCGGATGACATCCTCCTGCGCGTGACCGCCACGGCGATCTGCGGCTCGGACCTGCATCTGTATCGCGGCAAGATCCCGGATCTGCATACCGGCGACGTGCTCGGCCACGAGTTCATGGGCGTGGTGGAGGAGGTGGGCGCGGGCGTGATGGATCTGCGCCCGGGCGACCGCGTGGTGATTCCGTTCGTGATTGCGTGTGGTGAGTGCTTCCATTGCCGCCTGGCCGAGTTCGCGGCCTGCGAGACCACCAACACCGGCAAGGGCGCCGCGGTGAACCAGAAGGGCATCCGCCCGCCGGCAGCGCTGTTCGGCTACAGCCATCTCTATGGTGGTGTATCCGGCGGGCAGGCGGAGTTCGTGCGCGTACCGAAGGCCAATGTCGGGCCGTTGCGTATTCCGGATGCGCTGTCCGATGAGCAGGTACTGTTCCTCTCCGACATCCTGCCGACGGGCTACCAGGCCGCGATCAACGCAGGCGTGAAGCCGGGTTCCACGGTAGCGATCTTCGGTGCCGGCCCGGTCGGGCTGATGAGTGCGGCGTGCTGCCGCCTGCTGGGGGCGGAGACGATTTTCATGGTCGACCACCTGCCGTATCGCCTGGCCTTCGCGCAGCAGACCTACGGCGTGACCCCGATCGATTTCACCCAGGTGGAGGATCCGGCGGAATACATCATCACCCAGACCAACGGCCGCGGCGTGGATGCCACGATCGAAGCGGTCGGCTTCGAGGCCGAGGGCAGTGCGCTGGAATCGGCGCTGACGACGCTCAAGGTGGAAGGCAGCAGCGGCGTGGCGATCCGCCAGTGCATCGCTGCGACCCGTCGGGGTGGCACGGTGAGCATCCCGGGCGTGTATGCCGGCTTCATTCACGGCTTCCTGCTCGGCGATGCGTTCGACAAGGGCCTCACCTTCAAGATGGGGCAGACCCATGTGCAGAAGCTGATGCCAGAGCTGCTCGACCATATCGGCGAAGGCCGGCTGGATCCGGGCGTGATCGTGACCCACCGGCTGTCGCTGGAAGACGCGGTGCGTGGCTACGAGATCTTCGACCGCAAAGAGGAGGATTGCCGCAAGGTGATCCTGACGCCCTGACATGAATGCCGTGGCTTCTCTTGTACCGCCGGCGGCACCGCAGCCGGTGACCGATGGCGACGACCTGCCGGCGCAGGCCCGCGCCTGGATCGAGCATCAACCCTCCTTGCCGCGCCCTGGCAGCGGGGACACGCTGCTGCGCTGGCAGGCGCTGGCGCATATCGCCGCGCGGGATCTCTGCCTGGCCAAGGTGCTGGAAGCCCATTACGACGCGCAGGCGATCCTGGAAGAACTGGGCGCCGCGATGCCGGACCACGATCGGCTGGGCGCGGTATGGGCGGCCGAAGGGCCGGCGGCAACCCTGCGCTTTGATCGCGCCAGCGGCACGCTGTCCGGTGACAAGCCGTGGTGCTCCGGTGCCGGCTGGGTGGACCATGCCCTGGTGACGGTGCGCGATGACGGGCGCTCGCGGCTGTTCCTGGTGCCGGTGCGCCGGGCCAACGTGCGTTTCCTGCCGCAGACGTGGCAGGCCACGGGCATGGGGCGGGTGCCGAGTGGGACCGCCTGTTTCGATCAGGTGCCGGCCGTCGAGATCGGCGCGGCGGATGCCTATCTGCAGCGTCCGGGGTTCTGGCATGGTGGCGCAGGCATCGCGGCGTGCTGGTTCGGCGGGGCGAGCGCGTTGGCCGAGCCATTGCTGCACAGCGCGCGCGCGGACGAACCGGGCACGGTGGCCGGCCTGCTGGGTGAGATCGATCTGGCGCTGTCGCCATGCGCCTCACTGCTGCGCGAGCTGGCCGCGCTGATCGATGCACAGCCCGACCAACCCCATCAGCGTGAGATCGTGCGGGCCCGCAGTGCGGTGGAGCGCGCCGCCTCCCTGACGCTGGATCGGGTCGGCAGGGCGCTTGGGCCGGGCCCGATGTGCATGGACCCGGCGCACGCCAGGCGCTGGGCTGACCTGACCGTCTTCATCCGCCAGAGCCATGCCGACCGCGACTGGCAGCATCTTGGCAACCTGATGCATCGCGAGGGGCGTACGTGGACGCTGTGAACCGTCAGATCGAAGGCGGCGGCGTGACCGAGGCGCAGTGGGCAGCATCGCCGTGGTTGCAGTCGCTGCCGCTTGCGTCCCCTGCGGCGCTGTTCGGCGATGCGCGTCGGCTGGTGGTGGTGTCGCCGCACCCGGACGATGAAGTGCTCGCCTGCGGCGGCCTGATGTCGCTTGCGCACCAGACAGGGCTGGCGGTCACGGTGGTCTCGGTGACGGACGGCGAAGCCTGCTATCCCGATCAGCCTGCGTGGTCGCCCGAGCGGCTGCGCGTGGCCCGTGCCGCTGAGCTGGACGATGCGCTGCGTTGCCTGGGCTTGGCGAGCGCAGCGCGGATTGCCTGGCACATCGGCGATGGCGCCGTGACGGCCAGCGAAGCATGGATGGGCGAGCAGCTGGCGGCTTTGCTGCAGCCGGACGATCTGGTGCTGGCGCCGTGGCGCTTCGATGGGCACCCGGACCATGAAGCGGTCGCGCGTGCCTGCGTGCAGGCCTGCACCGCGCGCGGCGCCGCGTTGAAGGAATACCCGGTGTGGGGCTGGCATTGGCTGGACCCGCAGGCGGCACCGTCCGCTTGGGCGCCGGCGACGCGCTATGCGTTGGAGGACGACCTGCTGGACCGCAAGCGCGATGCGATCCAGCAGTTCGTGACCCAGACCGGCGCAGTGGCGGGGCTCGAGTGCGAGCCCATCCTGCCTGCCGCTGTGCTGCAGCGGTTTGAACGGAACTACGAGGTATTGATCGGATGAGTGATGTCGCCTACTTCAACGCGTTGTATGAGAAGGAGGACCCCTTCCAGTACCGGACCCGCTGGTACGAGCAGCGCAAGCGCGCGCTCACCTTGGCCAGCCTGCCGCGCGAGCGCTTTGGCCGTGGCTGGGAGCTGGGGTGCTCCAACGGCGTGCTGACCGCGGCCCTGGCCGAGCGCTGCGATCACCTGCTCGCCACCGACCTGAGCGAAGGCGCTGTCGCCGCGGCGCGCGCGATGACCCGGCGCCACGCGCACGTTTCCGTCGAGCAGGCGCGTCATCCACACGACTGGCCAGCAGGCAGGTTCGACCTGATCGTGGTGGGTGAAATGGGTTACTACCTCTCACAAGACGACATGCGTCAGCTGGCGGCGCAGGTGGTTCAATCGCTCACGCCGCAGGGCGTGGTGATCGCATGCCATTGGCGCGTGCCGTTCGAGCAGGCGCGCTGCAGCGCCGCGTTCGTGCACGCGCAGTTTGATGACAGCCTGCCACGCCTGTTCTCTTATCGCGACGAGGACATGCTGCTGGAAGGCTGGTCGGCCGAGACCACCTCGGTGGCCGAACGCGAGGGCCTGCGATGATTGCCGTGACCGTTCCCGCGCACAACGAAGAGCAAATGATCGCGGCCTGCCTGCAGTCGCTGCAGGTGGCGGCGCTGCATCCGGCCCTGCGCAACGAGCCGGTGGTGATCGTGGTGGCGCTGGATCGGTGCCGTGATGCCACGGAATGGATCTGCCAGCGCATGGGCGTGGAAGTGGTCAGCGTGGACGCCGGGTGTGTCGGTGTCGCACGGGCGGCGGCGAGTGAGCGCGCGTTGGCGCTGGGGGCCCGCTGGATCGGCTGCACAGACGCGGACAGCGTGGTGCCGCCGGACTGGCTTGCGCGCCAGCTGCAGTGTGGTGCGAATGCCTTCTGTGGCGTGGTGGCGGTGGGTGACTGGTTGGACTACCCGCAGGCCGTGCGCGAGCAGTTCCTGCAGGGCGAGCATGCGGTGGATGGGCACCCGCACGTGCACGGCGCGAACATGGGTTTCAGCGCGGTGGCGTATCGGCAGTCCGGCGGCTTTGCGCCGCTGGCCACCGGTGAGGACGTCGCGCTGATCCAGGCCATGCACGGGGCCGGCATGCAGGTGGCGCGGCTGGCCAGCCCACGGGTGATGACCAGCGCACGCCGGCACGCGCGTGCACCGCACGGTTTCAGTGACTTCCTGCGCCGCCTGGAACAGCGCGTTGGCTTGGTGGCAGATGAGGTGGCGGGCGACGTGGCCCCGCTGTCACTGCTGGCGCGCTGATGGCGCCCATTGATCTGCTCGGCTGGGCGGCGACCGCCGTGCTGATCGCCACGCTGTGGCGGCAGATATGGAAGCAGTGGACGGCCGAGGATGCACAGGCGGTATCGACGTGGTTGTTCGTTGGCCAGATCACGGCCTCGGTGTTGTTCATTGCGTACAGCGCGGCGACCGGCTCGATCGTTTTCGTGGTGACCAATTCGCTGATTCTGCTCACGGCGATTGCCGGGCAATGTCTGGCCTGGATCAAGCGCAGACGGGCAGGGAAGTAACACGCATTTCGCGCCTCGACGACGCGCCGTGCACATCTGTCGCGCAGTGCGTTGAGCTCGCTGAACACTCGCATTTCAGTGTCACGCCGACTTCATGGCCGATGCGGAAAAGTCGACTCACCCCGACAACAACACACGGGCCAAACCGGACCAACAGGAGTACATCGCAGTGAATACCGAATCGAAGACCGCGCATAACTTGAACGACCTGATCGAAATCGCCCGCGATGGCCAGGAGTTCTACACCGAGGCCGCAGGCAAGGTCGAAGATGCCGAGTTGGCGGCGCTCTTCACCCGTATCGCCGGTGTCAAGAATGAGATCGTCCGCTCGCTGAGCGCCACCGTTGTCGCCGCGGGCGGCAAGCCGGCCGACCATGGCACCTTCGTCGGTTCCATGCAGCAGTTCTACGGCAAGGTGCGCGCCACCCTGGGCGACAAGCAGTACGGCTACGTGGCCGAGCTGGAAGAATCCGAAGATCGCCTGCTGAAGGCGTTCAAGGACACCCTGACCGACGCCGA
>Ga0308161_1000561_pt1 | contig 56826 bp, 44 predicted proteins | sample PhyFR2_FD_201034 | JGI IMG/M metagenome (GOLD analysis project Ga0308161, IMG submission 201034) | Phyllosphere microbial communities from UC Gill Tract Community Farm, Albany, California, United States - DLSLF.R2 | ecosystem: Host-associated > Plants > Phyllosphere > Unclassified | place: USA...
AGCCCAGGCCGACACTGGCCAGGCTGTATTCGTCTTCTTGCTCGGGCAGCGGGTCGTGCAGGCGCAGGCGCGCACCTTCGGCGAACGCGTAGAAGCGCCACTCCTGCACATAACTGCCGAGGAACTTGGCCAGGGACGGCGTGCGCAGCTCCTGGGACAGCAGCACGCCTTCATCGCCGGTGCGTTCCGCCGCCAGGTAGCCGCGCACCGAAGTGGCGCCGCCGGCGGAATACTGCTCGTTGGACACCAGCGGCCCCGAGGCCAATTGGAAACCGGCCTTGGATGCCGACTGCCAATCGTTGGCGAAGGTGTAGCTGTAATTCAGATCGCCCTTGAGCACGGCAAAACTCGCGCTGGCCTTGTAGCGCTTGTAATCGAATTCTTCGGCGTCGCTGCCGTAGCCAAAGAAGGCGCGGGTGCCAACCACCAGGTTCAAGCCCAGGCCCAACTGGGATTGCTCGGTGTAGCGATAGCCGTTGTAACCCAGGGTGAACGGCGCGTACTTGAGCGGCACCTGGTCGCTGCTGGAACCGAATTTCATTTGCTCGTCGAAGTCTTTGAAGTCGATACCGAACGAGAAGGAATTGGCCCAATTGCCGGCGGCCGGCAGGTTGTAGATCGCCGACACCCCGTAGGAATGGCCCTTGCCGAGCACATTGCTGCCACCGATCGTGGCGATATTGCTGTCGGACTGGTAGCCGGAGAACTGCAAGGTCCAGCGCTCATCCAGCGGCGCGCTGTAGGAGCCCGACCAGACCTTGGCGTTGTCGGTATCCTGGGGCGCGGTGAAGTACGTCAGGGAAATGCTGTGGCCCAGTTGCCACAGGTTGTCATAGCCCAGGGTCGCGACCGAGCGCAGCTTCTCGGTGTCGGCGCTGTAGTCGTTGTTCAGGCCGATACTGGCGTGCCAGGGGTTCTGGTCTTCCACCTGCAAATCCACATCCATGGTGCCGGGGCGCTGGCCTTCGCGCACCAGCGGCGTAACCTGGCGCCCGGCACTGCGGTTGAGCCCGGCCAACTGTGTTTGCACGCTGGCAAAGTCCGGCACCGCGCCCTCCTCCAGGGCCGGCACTTGCTCGCGGATTTCCACCGGCGAGTAGTGCTTGGCACCCACCACCCGCACCCGGCCGACCTTGGTTTCGCTGACTTGCAGGTAGACGATGCCGTCATCGACCTTCTGCTCCGGCAGCTCCACAAACACCGACTGGTAACCGCGTGCCTGGTAGATCTTCTGCAGCGCCTCACGGGCGCCTTCGATATCGTCGAGGGTCTTTTGCGGGCCCAGGAAGGGGTATACCGCCTCCTCGATGGTGGCCGCATCGAGCACGGTATTGCCGCGCACGAAGTACTCGTTGACGTCCACTTTGCGTGCCGGTGCCGCGTCCTCCGCCAACGCGGGGTGGACCATGGCCCCCAGCGTCAAGCAGCACAGCACCAGCGTTGATTTGAACAGATGCTCCACACCGCCCCCTGACGTTCTAATGGTTATCGCCGCCGCCACCGGCACGGCGCCCGGCCGGCTCAATTGCTGGCGGTCGAAGTGTTGCCGTGCCGGGCCAGCCAGGTGTGCAGCAAGGCGAAGTTCAACGAGAACTCCGGCATGTGCAGCAAGGCGCCACAAAACACGTCACCGATGATTTTCTGGATGAGCTGCACCGCCCGCGGGTTGTTGAGCAGCGTGGCGATGTCACGGGTGAGCACATGGATGCTCCAGACCTTCTGGTTCAGGTCCAGGCCGACGAACCAGCGGAACAGCAGGTTGTAGTTCAGCTGTTCATGCAGTTGCTGCTCGCTGGGCACCGAGTACAGCAGCTGCAGCAGCAGGATCTGCAGCACGGTCTGCGGCGCGATCAACATCGAAGGCTCGGCCACCAGCCAGTCGCGGTGCTGGTCGAGGACGTCGTCGATCTGCGGGCGCAGCAACACCAGGGAATGGCCGGCGGGGATGTAGCTGGAGACTTCCTTCAACGCGCCCTGCCAATCGTCCTGGGAGACGATCCACACCCAGGGTGCGCCGTAGCGATAAACCGACACCGGCTTCTTGCGCGCGGCTTCGACGATCTTTGACAGGCGCTGGTCGAGCTCCTGCATGCCGACTTTTGAATAACGTTCCATAGATCCCATTGCCCCACTCCTGGCGTCCTGCTGGCGGCTTTGAAAACACCTGCGTGGTGTTCTTGAGCGCGTTACACAGGAGAGACGGGGGTGGGCGTTGGCTACCGAACTTTTGTCATGAAAGCTTCATTTTTTGTGTTCTTGGGGGGTGGGTGAATATCCGTTTCTTCGGTAACGGCTGCTTACGGTTCCGCCCTTACGGCGGGTCACTTTGGAAAAGCCCCAAAGTAACCAAAGGGCTCTTGCCCCAACACTCGGCACCTCGCCTAGGCTCGGTGTGCCCTCACTCCGGCTTGAATCCGTGGGCCGCCGCGATGGGCCATCCTTGGCCCAGCGCGGCTAACCCGGCGTCCTGCCGGGTTACCCACGGATTCAAGCCTGCGTTCGGCCAGCGTGTTTTACGGGGCGCCTGAGATCAAGATCAAAATCAAAAGCGCAGATCAAAAGACCGCTGACTTCGTCAGCGAAAAGGATGTAAGAGCCAGATCTAAAGCAGATCTAAAGCAGATCAAAGGCAGGATGAGATCTATCTGATATATGGAGTTCAAAATGTGGGAGGGGGCTTGCCCCCGATGAGGGAGTGTCAGCTGATACAGCTGTGACTGACCCACAGCTATCGAGGGCAAGCCCTCTCCCACATTTTTAACCCAGTACATCCGATACAACACCGGTCGGCTCTAAGGCCGCCGCGCTCTTGCTTTTGATCGGGAATCGCCCCGTCAACCACGATGGCCGGGATTCCGGTCTTCCAAAAGTGAGCCGCCGTTACCTAACCAACGGATATGTACTCAATACCCACCAAAAAAACGGGGCAATCAAAGATCACCCCAAAAGTCCAACGAGAGGCCCTTCAAACCCACCTACAACGAAATCTGCTTGCGCTCCTCATCCGTCAACCGCGCCCGCGCCTGTTCACTCAACGGCCCCGCACCCAACACCTGCACCGGGCTGTTCGGGTTATACCCCGACGTTTTCTGCCCGTCTTCAGGCCCCCGCTGCACAGGCTCCGAACCAAAACTCAACACCTCCACCGTCACAATCGAAGCCCTGCCCTGCTTCGCCGCCGCCTGCTGACTGCGCGCCGCGTCTTCTGCCGCCTGGGACGCCGCCGCCCCCGCCGCGCTGGCCGAGCTCATGGCCCCAGTGTTGACGGAGGCCGTAACGGGCACCCCGGACGATTTGCCCTGGGTCTGGATATTCGCCGCGTTAACCACCCGCAAGGCCGCGATGTTGACGTTACCCGACACCCGAATCCCCGCCTCGCCCGCATCGATGGTGCCCAACGGCGCGATCAGGTCGATGTCCCCTGCCGGCACTTCCGGGATCGGGTTCAGCGTGGCGATCCCCGCGCCGGTACTCGGCACCGACGGCGACAGGCCCACGTTGCCCCAGTTGTCATAGACGCGCTTGGGTGGCGTATACACCACGGTGGTCTTGGAGCCACGACCGGCGTTGATGTCACCCTCGGCGGTCCAGCCCATGATCGAGCCACCAAAGGTGGTCATGATGCGGCTCTGCCCCAGCAGGATGCTGCCCATGGAATACAGCTGAATGTCACCGGCACCCTGGGTGATCACACCCGCCGTGGCCGGCGGCGCCGCGCCTTCGATGCCGAAGGTCTGGCCGCCGCCGGGGGTGAGCATCTGGATCGAGCCGCCGGCATTGGTGTGCACGCCCGAGCCGTTGAACAGAGTGATGTCGCCCTGGTAAGTGATCGGGTTGCCGGCCACGTCCTTGGCCGGGAACAACGCCGCAATCGCCGCACGACCGCGCAGGTAACTGCCCTCGCGCACGCCGCCGTCCTGGTTGTACTCGCGGCCGGCAGCCTTGAGTTCAGCGAAATACACATCACGGGCAAACACCCGTTGTTGCTCGGCGGGCAATGCGGCGTAGTAAGCGCGGGCCTGCGCGCTGTCGCCGGCAAAGCCGAAGCGCTCGGCCAGCCAGGTGGCCAGTTCGTCCTCGTAGGTCTTGGCCACCTTGCCGCCCAGAAAGGACTCGCCCGTTTGTGCCTGGTTGAGCGGGTTCAGGTAGGTTTCGACGAACCGCTGGTAATCCGGCCCGCTGGCGCCGACACCCGCCTGCATGACGATGCTCGCGCCAGGGCGGTTGTCGCCCGGCAACACCGCACCGAGGCTGGTCACGCTGTGCTCGCCGCCCGTGCCTGTCAGCAGGATGTTGCGCCCGGCCGACACTTCCAGCAGGCCAGGGCCGGCCACTTGGAAGTTGCTGTAGAGAATGTCGCGCCCCGCAGACACGATGGAGATGTCGTTGGTGTTTTGGTGAATGAACAGATTGTCGCTTGGCGCCGCCACAGCAAAACCATCGGTGCCAAAGGTACGGCCACTGCTGACGATATCCCGCCCGGCCATCATCCGTACCGCGCCATTTCCTTCATACCAGGTCTCACCTTCATGCACTGCCCCGGCGCTCTTCTGGAAGGTGATGATCCGACCGCTGCTCACCCCGATCAGGTCGCCGTCCATCGCATAAAACCGTGCGGGTTCAGCACTGCCTGAGGATGAAGCCGCCGTGGTGCCGGCCCCGAATGCGAACAACGCCAGGTTGCTTGCGTTACCCGTGATCGACAGGTTACTGGCGACCACCACGTTGCCAACCCGGCCTTGATAGGCAGGATTCCACGGCGTCGCCATCGCGCTGTTCGCCGTGCCGGACTGGCTGACGGGCATGCCGCCGGCGTAGATCGAGTCCTGGGCGAGGAACTGCAACTGACCGTTCTCGCCAGGCGCCAGCAGCAAGGGGTAGCTGTAGGTGTTGTCACCGTTGGTCTGCGCCTGTGCGGCTTTACCGTAATACAGGCTGCCGCCCGCTGCGGTCGCCCTGAGAATGGACGGGTAGACCACCGCCAGGTCGGCCGTCGCCTCGGAGCGGCTGAACGGTGTCAGGTTGCCGCCCAGTGAAAACAGATCAATCGCCGTGTCTTTGGTCCACAGCGTAAACCAGCTTGAACCGCTGCCGGGTTTCTCGGCTTGCACGAAGGGTGATACGTGCGAGAGCTGTACCCGGCCCGGATCTTCGACGTTCTGCACCACCAGGTCACCCAGGGTTTGCAGGTTAAAGGTGGCGTCACCGGGCACCAGGGTCATGCCGCCACGGGCAACGCTTCGCGTGGCCACCTGGGGGTCGAACGCACGGGTTTCGCCGGGGCTTTGGGTGGGGGCGATGCTGCCATACAGCAAGTCGACGCTGCCCACGCTGGTACTGCGCAACTGCACATCGCCGCGCAGGTTGACCAACACACCATCACGATGATCCGCCGTCGCGGCCACGCTGGCCGGGTTCAGTGCGCCACCGATGCGTACGCGCAAATCGCCGCCGCCGGTCAACTGCTGGCTGCCATCGCTGGCAATCCGGCCCGTGCTGCCGACAGCCAGGACCAGGCCCTGGCTATGGGGGTTGGCCCCGGAGCCATTGAGGTCGTAACCCAAGGTATCCAGCACCCCGGCGTTGCCGCCGACGTTCACGTCCAGATTGCCGCCGCCGAGGGCGCCGAAGCCAGTGAAACCGAGCATTTTGTCTGCCGCGGTGGTCGCGGTGTAACTGCCAAAATTGATCCACCACGCGGTAGGTTGAGCTTGCCCGCCCGTGGCGACATCACCACTGCCCTGGCGCCACAGCCAGTTGCCGACCGCCGCCGAGTCCACCCCGGCATCCTGAGGGTTGGGGCGCGTCCTGCTGGCCGTGGTGCTGGTGATATTGCCGGTCAGGTCACCGCCGACATTCAGGGTCACATTGCCCCCCGCTTCCGGGTACCAGGCCCGGTAGCGACTGGTGGGTGAGCCGTTGACGAACTGTTCGAAGTAGCTGCCTGGATCGTTCAGTACGGTGCCGGACGGCTGCGCCTTGGGCAGGTTGTAAGGATCGCCGGCGAACGTGCCAGTCGATGACGTGCCCGCGGTGTACACGCCGTACAGCGAATCCATGCTCAAGCTGCCCGCGCTCAACAGTTCCAGGTCGCCGCTGCCGGTGCGGATCACACTGAAGCGTGTACTCGAAGGCGTCGCCCCGTATTCGGTCTTGCTCTGGGCCGCACAATATTCGGGAGCAATGGCGCACACCTCTTCCACCGTCGGCAATTGCAGGCTGGCGAGGAACTCATTGGTGATCACCGCCCCCACGGGAATGATCACGCCGGACTGGTTCAACAGGTCATCGGCCGCTTGCTGCGTCCACACGTAGGTCACTTTGATCGCGCAATACTCCGGCGCGCCGGCACAGAAATCTTCAATCGACCCCAGGCTCAAGTCATTGAGCAATTGCTGGTCGATAGGGTCGCCCTCTTTGATGTCCAGCCCGGCCTCGCTCAGCACCGCCACCGCTGCGGCGGTCCAGGTCTGGACGCCCTTGCTCGGCAATTCCTTGGCATACATGCCGTAGTGATTGTCCGCCAGGTGAATATCACCGCTGCGCGGATGGGCTTGCAGCAAACGGCTGTCCGCCGCCTCGGTGTCGGCACCGGCCACCAGGCGCAACGACCACGACTGGGTGCCTTCGGCCAGCATCGGCGAGATGGCCCACACCTGGCCGGCGTCGCCGGATACGCCGACCCGCAACTGCACCGAATCCGCCCCGTTGGGCAACTTCACATCGGTGCCGGCGGGGATCAGCGCGCCCTTCGGCAGGGCCTTGCTGACACTCAGCTGCACACTGTTGTTGGCCAGGCTCGCACCGTGCACCGTCGGCAGCGGCACGCCTTTGGGCCAGATCATGTCTTGCAGGCGGGTGCCTTGGGTCAACAGTGTCCCGGCGCCCAGCTGGGTGCCCGCCACCAGGGTCTGCGCCTCACCGAGCAACGTACCGGCGGCGAACAACAGGTTGCCCCCGGCATCGCGCACATCAGCCGCCAATACACTGCCCGCCGGCAGCACCACGTCCTGGCCCAATGTCGCGGCCACCGGCAAACGGGTGCCGGCGGCGACCGTCAGGCCCTTGATCGGCAGGTCGTAGTTCAGCGTACTGCCTGCCGGGAAGGCGGTGCCGTCCGCCAGGGTCACGCCGTTGCCCGGCACCACGATGGTACCGCCGCTGAAGTCCACACCGGGCAGCAGCACCCAACCCTTGTCGTCCTCGGACAGCGGCGGTTTGGCGAAACCATCGTTGATGCTGCCGTAGATATTCAGGTCGCCGCCGGCGCGCAGGGTCAGGGCACCGGACTCACCGGAGCCGTAGACATTGTTGTCCTTCTGGCTATTGGGATTGAGGCTGGCATAGCGATAACCGGACAAGTCCAGGTCGCCCTGCACCACCAGGTCGCCGTCAGGGGTCTTGCTGACGATTTCCACACCGGGGCGCAGGTGGAAGGCGTCGGCGTAGGTGGCGTTGTTCAAGCCGGCGAGCTTGTTTTGCGTCAGGTGTGTGTTGAGCAAGGCGGCATCGATGAAATCAACGGCCAGTTGGTGCTTCTTATCCAGATAATCCTGGGTGATCTCCTGATACGGCCTGCCACTGGCGGTCGGATCGTTTTTCCCCGGTGCATCGTCGTAGGTCGCCATGCCGTTGAGGGTGATCGAGCGCGCGCCCTGAATGGTCAGGCGTCCGCTGGCGTCGATTGCCACGTCATTGCCGCCCAACCGGGGTGCGTTCAGTTCCAAAGTACCGCGATTACGTCCGTCATTGCCGACAGCCGCGCCGGTACCGTGGCGCAGGTCGATGCGCACGCCATCGGCGAGGGTCAGTTGGCCGCTGCCGGAGCCCAGCACCACCATGGCGCGGTTCGGCGAGTCGATGATCTTGCCGTAGCTGTCCACCCGCAGCTTGCTGCCGTGGGCGTCGAGCACTGCGGTGCTGTCCAGGGTCAGGCCGTTTTTGCCGGCCAGGTTGATGCTGCCCACGCGTTCACCGCTGGCGTCCACCAGGCCGGTCACGCGCAGGCTGCCGTTGTCCACGGACACGCTGACAGTGCCGGCCTTGAGCCCGTCGCCGATGGTCAGGTCGCCCTGCTTGAGCTGGAAGCTGCGCGCGCCGAACACCTCGCCCTGGTTCAGGCGTTGATTGAGGCCGGCAAACTGCTGGTCCAGGGCGCCGCTGCTGCCCAGGCGCTGCGCCTGGATCTCCACGGTACCGGCCGGCTGCGGCAACGCGGTGCCACCGGCGTTGTAATAACCACTGCTGCTGCCGAGGATCTTGCCTTGCAAATCGACGATGCCGCCTGCCGCATCCGTCGCCACTGCCCGCAACTTGCCGGCCTGGTTGTGCTTGGCGGACAGGTCGATGGTCGAGCCCGCCGCCTGCAGGATATTGCCGCTGCGGCTGTCGAGCAGGACGTCGCCGCCCCAACCGTATTGGGTCACATCGTTGAAGGTGATCCCACGACCGGCCACATCGATCAGCGCGTCATCGGTCAACAGCACATCGCCCCGCGCACTGAGGCTGACTTTGCCGCTGGGCAACACCACCGCACTGGCCACACGGATGCTGTCGCCTTGCAGGGACAGCGTCGCGCCCTGGCCGCTGGCGCTGCCACGGGGGCCTGCCGAAGCGCCGATATCGATCGCACCGCCGGCCTTGATCGTGTTCACCGAACCGGCCTCACCGGTCATCAGCGGGGTGCGGATGGTCAGGTTGCCGCCGCTGTACTGGAAGCCGCTGACCGGGTCATAGGCGCCCTGGCGCTGGTACACCGACAGGCTGCCCTTGTGGTTGGCGGTGATGCGCTCGCTGGCATTGAGGTTGACGTTGGCAAAGCCCAGGGCCAGGCGATCGAAGCTTTTCACGTTGCTCGGTTGACCAAAGTCGCCGTAGCCAAACTCGATGCGTTCGGCATTGATATCCAGGCGTCCACTGCCGGTGCCTGCGCCGCCCGTCACCACCGCGCCGGGTGCGTTGGTCGCGCCCAACCAGATCAGGTTGGCGGTGTGAATGGTCGCCACATCGCTGGCACCACCGGCGCCGTACATGGCCGGGGTGGACAGCATCAGGTTGCTCAGCAGCGACTTGCCGGTCAGCGGGTCATAGGTGTCGAGGCTGGTGCTGCCATAGAAGTTAAAACCGTCACGCGCCGACAACTGCAGGGTCTCCAGGGCCGGTGCGCCTAGTTGCGTATCGCCGCGCAGCAGGCGGTCGAGCAGCGCCTGGTTGAGAGTCAGGCCGGCTGGCAAGCGGTTGGCGGCGGCTGCGGCGGCGAGGGCTTCGACGCTGCCCAGGTTGATGGTGCTCACGCCCAGGTTGAGGTGACGGGTGCCATAGCGCACCTGGTCGCCGAGTTGGAAGCTGCTGTCGGTCAGGGCCACGATGCTGCCATCGGAATACAACCCGGTCTGGCCCGAGCATGCGCTACTGCCGCAGGCGCCCACGTTGATACCACCGCTGATCACGCCAGCGGGCTGGACGGCACCGACCACGTTGAGCAACCCGTTGGACACCGCGAGCATATTGGCAACCTGGTAGATAAAACCATCGCGGGCATCGTAGCTGGCGGCGCCCTGCCCCAGGGTATTGATCGAGGCGCCCTGCTCGACCACGATGGCGCCGGTGTTGCTCACCAGGAACACTTCGGGCGCGGCCAGCGTGGCGCCCGCACGCAGGGTCACATTGCTATTGGCGGCATTCACACCCGATGCCAGGCCGATGAAGTTACCCGACTGGCCATACTCCACCGCGGTCAAGCCACCCACCATCAGCCTTGAGGCACCGATGGCATTGAGGGTGTCGGCTTTAAGGGTAATGCCGGAAAATCCGGCGGTCGCCGAGGCGTCAGCGGCGACCACTTCGATACCCAGGCGACTCGGGTCCAACACCGCGACCGTACCGCCATATCCGCCCGTCGCGGCATCAAAACGTCCGATACCCTCGAAGGAGAATGCATCCGCGCCCTGGCCGGGGCGCAGTGCCAGTTTCAGGGTCTTGGCGTCGACTTCCAGCAGCGGGCGCGGCACGCCCAACCTGGCCGCGTCGGCTTTGGCGAACTGGGCGTAACTGGTTTCGTTGTATTGGGAATAACGGCGCAGGGTGTCCGCCGAGGTCAGGATCAACTGGCTGGCGATGCTGTTGCGGATCCCGGTGTGGGCAATCGACAGCTGCCCGGCCGTCGACCACGAGCCATTGCGCATCAAGGTGGTCGCGGCGTCGCTGCCGAGCCCCGCCAGGCCATTGATCTCCACGCGAAAGGCGCCGGGCATCAAGGCATACGTCGATGGCATCAAGGTGTAGGTGCCCGCCGGCAACCCCGGCACACCCGCGCCAATAGTCACCTGCTGGCCAACCAGCGGCGCCACGGCACCGCCCTCGGCGGCCACCGGCGCCGCGCCGGGTTGCACGCCCGGCACAATGGCGTAGATCGGGTTGGTGGACAGCCCCGGCAGCACAAACCCGCCGTTGGCGCCAAATTGCACCAGCGGGTTGTAACGCGCATCCGTGGAGCCGCCGCGTCCGGAAACAAAACCGGCGCCGAGCAGCTCGCCACCGCCCGACAGGTCCAGGATGGCATCCGACTGCACCGCAACCGACTGGCCGCCCAGGATGACGCCGACGCTCAAGTCGCTGTTGGTATTGGCCAGTCCGCCCTGGCCGAGGAATGTCACGGTCTTGCCGTTGTAGGTGTAAACCTGCCCGTCCAGCGTACCGCCATAGGGCAATACCAGCCCCTTGCCGCTCACCGAGGTGACGCTGCCCGGCAGCAATTGCACCAGGCTGCTGCCCATGCTGCCGATATCGATCAAGCCCAGGGGCGCACGCACCACGCCGCCTTGCTTGACGGTGGCAGCGCCCAGTTGCAGGCGCCCGAATGCCGAATACGGCAGGGGCGCGTCCGTGCTGCCGACGCGGCCAATCGTCAATGTGCGCAACGGATCAAAGTCCAGGCCCAGATTCAGAGTGGTTGATTCGCCAAGGTAGCCAGCGATCACTCGGGCACTGACGTCCGAGCTTGGGTACACCTGCGCCGCCCGCAGGGTCATGTCGCCCTGGGTCAGCAACTGGGTACTGACCCCGGTGATGATGTCGTTTGCGGAGGCGCCGACCAGAAAGCGCAGATCGCCCTGGCTGGTCAGGTTGACCTGGTCGAAGCCACGGCGCTCAAGGCTCGCCAGGCTATTGTCGGCGCTGTACAGGCTGCTGCGATTACCGAATATCACGTTGCCGCGCACTTCCACCAGGTCGCCGTCGGCATTGAACTGCGCCTCGGTTGCGCGCTGGGACGGCGCCGGCAACACCGGTACCGGGCGCACGTACAAATCCTTGCCGGTCTCGGGCGGCGCGAGGTAGCCCGCCAGCAACAGGTGCGGTGCCTTGAGGTTGATACGCGCATTGCCCGGGGCGTTGTCACTGAGCCCATAACCACGGCTGTAAAGGCGCAGGCTCTGGCCCATGTCCAGGCTCACATCGCCGTCAAAGCTCAGCAGGCCATTGCTCAGCAACGCGAGGTTATCGAAGCCGCCGGCAGTGACTTGATCCACGCCCAGGCGGCCATGCCCGTACTCCAGGCTGTCGCCCAGCGCCGTCGGTTGATGCACCTGGCTCACGACCAGGTCACGGACCTTGAGCACTCGATCGGTAAGCCCGGCTTTCTGGTAATACGGGCTCTCCAGCACCAGGTTGAGACTGCCGCCCGCCGCGCCAACACCACCGGCGTTCGCGACCAGGCTGCCGTCCAGATACAGGCCATTGTTCGAAGCCAGGCTGATGCTGCCGCCATTGCTCGCGACCGGCACCACGCCCTGCCCAGGAATATTCAGCAAGGCCTGGCTGCCGGACGCGTCCAGGCGGGCACCGTCGCGCACCACCACGAACAAGTCGCTGGCTGTGGTCAGGCCGGTGTTCAGGTCCAGGGTGCCGCCAATACTGATCGTGCCGCCGTCGCGTACCACGCCGTAGGTGCGCCCGCGGTAGTCCACCGCCGTGGCCGCGCGCGCCGCCACGTCGATCAACGCCTGTTCGCCAATCCGGATCGAGCGGTCATGGCCGATGGCGTTCACCGCCTCCGAGGCGCCAGTGGTCACGCCGCCCAAGGTGACGCTGCCGCCCCAGGCATTGAGCGTACCGTCCAGGGTCAATTGCCCAATGCTGCGCAGCTGGATGGCTTGGCCGGGGTCGACGTTGATCACCGCGCCGTGGCCCACCGTCAGTGCTGTGCTCGCCATCTGCGCAGCGCTGGCGAAGACCGTGCCGGCGGTGAGGCTCAAGCCGGCGCCTCGGCGCTGGGTCAGCACGCCCTTGGTGGCGTCCTCCTGGTACAGCGGCGGCGTCCATTGCTCCAGGGCCGTGACGGGATCGCTGCCCGTCGGCAGCGTGGACGCTTGCGCGCCCAAGCGATAGGTCGGCACGCTGACATCCACTTGGGTGCCGTCGGTGACGATCAGCCCTTCGTTGCCCGTAATGTCGTAGGCCGAGAAACCCTTATTGAAAAAGTCGCCGGCCAGTTGCAGGGTGTCGCTGTCCACCGCACCCGCGCTGTCGCCGATCTGCACCTTGCGTGCCTGCAACGCCAGGGTACCGCCGCCGTTCACGCCGTAGCCGCGCACCTCGCCATCCAGGGCCAGGGCACCGAGCGCACCCAGCGTCACGCTGCCGCCCTTGCCGCCGGTGAGTTTGCCGTCTACACCAAGGGTCGCGCCGGAGGACGCATCCACCTCGCTGCCGGCCGCCAGGTTGACGTTGTTCGAGCTGCGCAACGAGACCTTGCCGCCATTGACATACGCGACGCCGGTGCTGTTGGCCGGGTCAAGCAGCAGGTTGTTCCAGCGACCACGGGCATCGAGCTTGACGCCGGCCGCGACATTCACGCTCGAGCCCCCGGCCAGGGTCGTGTCCTCGACCGCACCGGCCTTGAGCGGGTTGACCTGGCTGAGGATGTTGCCGGCATTGATGCTGCCACCCAGGGCCGTGAGGTTGGCGTTGATATCGACCCTCGGCCCGAACAGGGTGATGTCGCCCCCATCCGCCACGCTGAGCGCGCCATTGACCGTCACCTGCTGCCGGGCCGCGACCTTGATTGCGCCCAACGGGTTGCCACTGAGCTGCCCGCTGTCGAGCAGGATCTTGCCCTGGCGCTCCTGGGGCAACGCGGTGGCGAGGTCCAGGCCATCGGCGATTTTTTCCAGGTTGCCGTCGAGCGATACCTCGTCGGCGTTCGCCCCCAAGGCGTAGCGCAAGGTGCCGGTGGTCTTGTTGTAGATCGGCGTGTATTGGCCAATGATCAACTGCGCAAGCTGGGCCATGGCCTTCTGGGACTGCTGGTAACCGTCGAGGTTGATGTTCGGCGCCTGGGTCTGGCGATCACCCTGGAACACCGCGCTGATCATCTGGCCTTCCAGCACCGCGCTGGCGGTGCTCACCACCAGCTTGCCGGCGTCGCGCCCCACGGTATAACCGGCCTCGTTACGGCCTTGCGGAGCAATCATCGGGTTGTAGTAGTACTCGGTCTGGCCCCAGCGAACGCTGGTGTCTTCATAGCCCTTGTAGATACCCGAATAAAGGATGTCACCCGGCGCCTTGGACAACTCGTACAAGCGCCGATCCGGGCCCTTGAGCCAGGTTTGCCGGATATAGCCGCCTTGCACATCCACCGTGCCGCCCGACAGGTTGATCTGCGCGCCCTGCTGGGTCACCACGTCCTTGCCGGTAAACGTCACGGTGCCGCCCTGGGCCATCCATTCACCCACCGAATGGCCCTGGGTGCCAAGGTAGCCGCCGACTTCCAGCAGACCGCCAGCGGTGTACCAACGGTCGGTGGCATAGCCATTGGTACCGGCCGGGACAAACACCAGGTCGCGCAAGTCCACCCACACGTCGCTGTTGATCAGTTGCCCATTGTCGCGGTTGACCGGCGCATCCCGCTGCTCGTTGCCCTGCACGTTGATCTTGATGTTATTGGCTTCCATCGACACCTTGACGCCCACGGCGCCCGACACGTCGATCATCGCGCCATCGCGCACCAGGCTGCGCTGACCGGCACTGACCGCCACCTGGCCGCCGGTGGCGAGGGTGATCGAGCCTTTCTGGAAGTCCACGGTGCCGCCGCTGACGATCTCGATGCGCGACTGGTCGGTGCGGTCGGCCACGGCGCTGAGGTGGTTGAACTGCCCACCGATCAGGTTGGCGGGCGTGCCGTCAAGCTTGATCAGGCCGTTGTCCTTCTGGCTGTTGAGGGCGGTGCTGGCGCTGGCGTCCAGCAGGATCGCGGTGGTGCTGCCCTCGCCCAGGGTGATACTGCCCGTGGTGTCGCTGGCCGAATTGAGCAAGTGAATGGAGCCACGGGTGTCCACCGAGGTGCTGGCCAGGGCCACGCCGTTTTGCTGCACCTGGTGCCCGGTCAGGGTGACGTCGCCGGTAGAGGCCATGATCAGGCCGTTGTTGATCACCGTGCCCGCCGTGCTGCCGGTTTTCAGGCTGGCGGCGACTTCATTGCCACGGGTGGTGGACCGCTCGTTGCCCGCCGTGCCCACGCCTTTGCGGATGTAAAAACTGTCGCCGGCGGCCAGGGTGGTCTGGCCCTTGGCGGTGATGAGGGTGCCGGCGTTCTCCACTTCGCTGCCGAGCAGCAAGGCATAGCCGCCTGCGTCGGTGGAGGTGGCGGCGTTGTGGGTCTGGATCAACGCACCGCGCTGTACCTCGACCTTGCCCGCCGCGTCGGTGAACGTCGGTTGTGTGCCATTGGTGTCGACATAAAGGCCGCGTTGGGTGAACTGCTCATCCGTGATCGTCGCGGCCGCCGCCACCAGGTTGCGCACATTGACCTGGCTGGTGCCGCTGAAGACCACGCCGTTACGGTTCATGATCATCACCGTGCCGGCGCCCTTGATCTGGCCCTGGATCTCGCTGGGCCGTGAATCAGGGTCATTGACGCGATTGAGCACCGCCCAGGTGGACTGCTGCTGGAAATCCACGGTGGTGTTGCGCCCGACGTTGAAGGTCTCCCAATTGAGGATCGCCTTGTCGGCGGTCTGCTCGATGCTCACCGTGGTCTTGCCGCCCGCCTGGGTCTGGGTCGGTGCCTTGGCGTTGGTCCAGCCCTGGGTCAGGCTGTTATCCACCTGCAGGCCGCCCTTGCCGAGGCCATCGGGAATCGTCGAGACCTGACCGAACGCCGCCTGCCGACCGGCCGCCTGCGCCGCCTGTTGCGCCGCAATGGCCGCGACCGTGGTGTTGAGCGTGCTGATGGAGCGCGCCAGCTGCTGGTTGACCCGCGCCTGCTGGTTCAGCGTCGGTACCGATGGCATCTGCCCCGCATTGATCCGCGCCGCCGTCGTCGCCTGGGTCGCCCCCTTGGCCGCGAACCAGGCCGGGCTGAACGCCGTCGCCGCATGGGCATTGCCCGCCACCACCAACAAGGCAATGACCTGGGCCAGAGGCTTGAGGCGCAACACAGTCTGGGCGTGCGAGCCCTGGGCATTCAGCTTGAGCGTGGGTGTGCAGCGGACCATCGGGAATCTTCCTTCTTTGTAATCGCCAGGAGCAAGACAGGCTCACGTATGAGGGTTAGGCGGTTGGCGAGTGGCGGGACTGAACTTCTGTCATGCAAAGTTCATAAAGGGCTGCTAACGCAAAAAAAATCAGCAACGGCACGGGCCGTTGCTGATCGGTGTTGCGGGTCGTTGAAAGCCTGGGTTACAGCGGACGACCGATGGCGTTGCAGACGCTGGTGTTACCGATGCCTTGAGCGCTGGAAGCGGTGGCGAAGGTGTCACGCACGGCTTTTTTCCAGTTGGCTGGCAACGGGACGAAGCGGTTGTTGTTGATGGCGGTGTCGTTGTTGATCAGGTTGCCGTAGTGGCGGTTGAAGAACGCACGGACCTGGGTGGTCTGAGTGGCGTCGGCGTAGCACTGGCTGAAGATCACGTTAGTGAAGCCCAGGATCGGGTAGCCGCTGGACGGGTAAGCGAAAGTCGCCGGGCCGCTGGCGGTAGCCGCGAAGACCGGTACCCAGTTGTCCTGGTTGGTCGCGTCGATGAACGAACCATCAGCACGGGCTTCGGTTGGCGCAGGGATCTGGCCAATGGCGGTGGAAACGTTGGCAGGCGCAGGCGAAACACCGCCAATCTTGGCCACTTTGGTGGCGTCATCCAGACCGGCCAGGGTGGTCGCCGCGTAATCCGGGCTCATGTAGGTGATCGCGCCATCTTGCGCGTTCAGGGCGGTCATTACGCCTTGGCTGCCGGTGGCTGCCACTGCGCCAGCAGGCAAGCCTGCACCGTAGCTGGACGAAAAGGTGGTGGTCACGGCGAACGGTTGCGTCTCAGCGCACTTGGCGTTCAGGAAGCGGGTGAACAGTTCAGTGGTACCGCTGGACTCGCTGCGGTAGATCACTTTGATTGCGCCAGTGCGACCCGCACCCGTGATCTGGCTCCAGTCGGTCAAGCGGCCCGAAAACACGCCGCACAGTTGGTTCACGCTCAGATCAACCGCGTTGGCACCGGCCTTGTTGAACGGAATGGCAACCGAAGTGGCCACCGAAGGCGCCTGGATCAATTTGCCCCAGGTCGGTTGCTTGTTGGTTTTGTAAGCCAGCAGTTCGGCCGCCGTCAGCTTGGAATCGCTGCCTGCCCAGTGCACGTTCTTGTTGGTCACGCCAGCCACGAACTTGGTGTAGTCGTTGTTCAAGAACGCCAACTTGCCGTTGCCGCTGCCCACGCCGATGTAGGCGGCGAAGCCAGTGGTGAGGACGCCGGAGGTCTGGTAAAGCGGCTGTGGCAGAGTTGCGCCGCCGCCGTTGATGTCAGCCATTGCAGCCTGGGCCGAGCACAGTGCAGCGAGGGTCATGGATACCGCGAGAACGTTGCGCTTAAACATGAAGAATCTCCTTTCGTCGTGTTTGTACGTTTGGGGTAGATGGCTCTTGCATGACGCCATGGCTTCGGTCCCAAGGCCGTGATGCGGGGGTGGCCGGGGGTGAAAACCATGGAGAGAAAGTCGCAGTTTCCGATGACAGATGTAGGAAAAAACCTCGGGAGGAACCACTTGATTTTAAAAAGATTCTCGGGTGTTTCGGTCATGATTTTGAGCGGTTTGGCGGCACATGACGGCGAGGTTTCAGCGTAGGTTTCGTCAAGGCGCCACGGGCTGTGACGAGGGGCCTGGATGTGACGGAATGAGGAACCCGAGGTTGGGGCTGGCAATATCGGCCCGCCCCAAAATCAACTGAACAGACACGGTCCAATGTGGTGAGCGGGCTTGTTGTGGTGAGCGGGCTTGCCCCGCGCTGGGCTGCGGAGCAGCCCCAAAACCTGCCAATGAGTTATGACTAAAAAACGCGGTGCCTGGATTAGGGCCGCTCCGCAGCCCAGCGCGGGGCAAGCCCGTTCACCACAGGAGTCCGCTCACCACGGAAGCCAGCTCACCACAAGAGCCTCGTTTGCTAAGGTTATGTATTCACCAAAGCCCCCTCCCACATTTTTAACAGCGTGTCGTCAGGTAACGAGTTGGTTGATCTCGATGATCGGCAACAGCACCGCCATCACAATCACCAGCACCACCGCGCCCATGACGACGATCATCAGCGGTTCGAGCAACGCGGTCATGCCCATGGCACGCCGTTCGATATCCCGCGACAAGGTCTGCGCCGCACGCTCCAGCATCGGCGGCAAGGAGCCGGTTTTCTCGCCGCTGGCGATCAGGTGGATCAGCACCGGCGGAAAGACTTTCTCCACCGCCAGCGCCGGTGCCAGGTTGACGCCTTCGCGTACCTTGGCGGTGGCGTCGTTGACACACTGGCTCAGGCGCTCGTTGGACAAGGTCTGCCGCGCCGCCTCCAGCGCCCGCAACAACGGCACGCCGGCACCGCCGAGGATTGCCAGGGTCGAGGCAAACCGCGCCGTGTTCAGGCCCAGCACAAAGCGCCCGATCAGCGGCAGGCGCAGCACGCGGCTGTGCCAATTCAAACGCGCCACCGGATTGCGCAGATACAGGCGCCAGCTCCAGAAACCGCCGACGATCCCGGCAAAACACAGCCAGCCCCAGGCGCGGATAAAGTCGCTGGCGTTGAGCATCGCCAGGGTCAGGCCCGGCAGGTCCTGGCGCGCCTGGGAAAACGCGCTGACCACCTGGGGCACCACATAACTCAGCAAAAAAATCACAATGCCGATGGACACCAGCCCCACCACACCGGGGTAAATAAATGCAGTAAGGATCTTGCCGCGCAGGTTGTTGCGTTCCTCGATGTAGTCGGCCAGGCGCTCCATCACCTGAGCCAAGTCACCGGACTCCTCCCCCGCCGCAATCAATGCGCGATAGATCGACGGGAAATCCCGTGGCCGCGCCGCCAGCGCATCCGCCAGGCGCATGCCGCCGCGCACATCGCCACGCACGGCCGCCAACGTCTGGGCGATGTGCTTTTTTTCGGCCTGCTCCACCGTGGCACTCAGCGCCGCCTCCAACGGCAGGCTGGCACCGAGCAGGCTCGCCAGTTGCCGCGTGGCCCAGGCCAGGTCGTTGTCCGACAGCTTGGCGGCGAACAGGCTGCTGCCGGCGGTGGTTTGCTGATGGCCTTCGACCTGCACCAGCAGCGCGGTCAGGCCACGGCTGCGCAGCACGGCAAACGCCCCGCTCTGGCTGTCGGCCTCCAGGTGTCCGGCCTCGACGTTGCCGCTGGCATCGGCGGCTTCATAGCGATAGCGATTCATCAGGCGTCCCGTGTCACGCGAAGGATTTCTTCGGGGGCGGTGGCGCCGCTGCGTACCCAGCGCTCACCGTCCTCACGCATGCTGAACATCCCGGCCCGGCGCGCGGCGAGGCGCAAATCCTGCTCGCCGGCGCCCTGGTGGATCAGGCTGCGCACATCGTCGTCTACGCAAAACAACTCATGGATACCGGTGCGTCCGCTGTAACCGACCTGGTTGCAGTGTGAGCACCCCACCGGACGCCAGGTGCCCGGCGCGGCCGGGTCCTCCTGCTTGCAATGGGGGCACAGGCGCCGCACCAACCGCTGGGCCAACACTCCCAGCAATGACGATGCCAACAGGAACGGCTCGACGCCCATGTCGATCAAGCGGTTGACGGCGGAAACCGCGTCGTTGGTGTGCAAGGTGGCCAGCACCAGGTGCCCGGTGAGCGAGGCCTGCACGGCGATTTGCGCGGTCTCCAGGTCGCGGATTTCGCCGATCATGATGATGTCCGGGTCCTGGCGCAGGATCGCCCGCAATGCCAGCGCGAACGTCATGTCGATCTTGGCGTTGACCTGGATCTGGCTGATGCCCGGCAAGTCATACTCCACCGGGTCTTCCACGGTAAGGATATTGCTGGTGCTCGCGTCCAGTCGCGCCAACGCCGCATAAAGGCTGGTGGTCTTGCCGCTGCCGGTCGGCCCGGTGACCAGCACGATGCCGTGAGGCTGGCGGATCAACGTATCGAGGCGCGCCAGCAACTGCGCTTCCATGCCCAGGGTTTCCAACTGCAAACGCCCGGCCTGCTTGTCGAGCAGGCGCATCACCACGCGCTCGCCGTGCCCGGTGGGCACCGTCGACACCCGAATATCAATCGGCCGCCCGGCCACGCGCAAGGCAATGCGTCCGTCCTGGGGCAGGCGTTTTTCGGCGATATCGAGCTGGGCCATGATCTTGATCCGCGACACCAACGCACCGTGCAGCGCTTTGCGCGGCGACACCACATCGCGCAGCGTGCCGTCGACGCGGTAGCGCACCACGGAATGGGTTTCGTAGGGTTCGATGTGGATATCACTCGCCTCATCGCGGGCGGCCTGGGTGAGCAAGGCGTTGATCATGCGGATCACCGGGGCGCCGTCCTGGGTGTCGAGCAGATCGGTGATTTCGGGCATGTCCTGCATCAGGCGGTCGAGGTCCACCTCATTCTCCGCAGCACCGACCACAGCAGCGGCGCTGCCGGTATCGGCATAAGCACTGGCGAGCAGGCCGTCGAGTTCGTCATCGCGTACCTGCTCAATGGGCGACTCACCGAACTGGCGCTGGACTTCACTGATGGACCAGCCGGGGGTTGAAGGGCAGACGGTGAGCAGCATGCCTTCGTCGCCAGGGCGCAGGAGGATGCGCTGGGATTTGGCCCAGGCGTAGGGCAGCAGGCTCATACCAGCCTCCCCCAGTAAAATGCGGTCAAAATGTGGGAGGGGGCTTGCCCCCGATAGCGGTGGGTCAGTTGATTCATATGTAACTGACACACCCTCATCGGGGGCAAGCCCCCTCCCACATTTAGTAATGCGCACAGCAGGCTCATGGCCGTGCGCCTCCCGGAATCGCCTTCTCCACCGAAGGCAGCTGCGGCGCCTGCACATCCGGCATCGCCCAACTGTGCTCCGGCTGCAACCCACCCTGGGCCCGGCGCATATAGTCATAGCGATTCAACGTAATCGCCCGCCCCGCCCCGCTGTCGCGAATAATGTAGGGCCGCAGGAACACCATCAGGTTGGTCTTGTTCACACTGCGCTTCTCATTGCGGAACAACGCCCCCAACCCCGGAATACTCGACAGCCACGGCACGGCGTCATTGCTCTGGCTGTAGCCGTCCTGCAGCAACCCGCCAAGCACCATGATCTGCCCGTCATCCAGCAAAATGCTGGTATCGATCGCCCGCTTGTTGGTGACCGTGCCCGCCTCCACCGACGCCCGTGAGTCCACGCTGCTGACTTCCTGGTAGATATCCAGCTTCACCGTCCCGCCCTCGGAAATCTGCGGCCGCACGTTCAACTTGAGCCCCACTTCTTCACGCTGCACCGTCTGGAACGGGTTGTTGCTGGTGCCCCCCCCGCCGGTGACATAGCTGCCGGTGACAAACGGAATGGTCTGCCCGACGAAAATACTCGCCGCTTCGTTGTCCAGGGTCAGCAGGTTCGGCGTGGACAGCACGTTTGTGCCGCCCTTGCTCTTGAGCGCCCGGGCCAGCACCTTGAGGTCGAGCACCTTGCCAATCCCCGGAATATCCACGCTGCCGTTGACCAGGCCGATGTTCAGGCCCTTGGGCAGTACGTCAATGCTGGTCTTGCCGGTGGTCACGAGGCCGCTGCCACCGAGGTTGACACCACCGAACGCGCCATTGCCCGCCAGGTTGCCGGCCTGCCATTGCACGCCAAACTCCGTGGCGTCGTCTTCATTCACTTCAACGATCAGGCTTTCGATCACCACCTGGGCGCGGCGCTGGTCGAGCATGTCGATCACTTCGCGCAGGTTGCGGTACAGCGGGTCCGGCGCGGAGATCAGCAAGGTGTTGGTGGTGGCGTCGGCCTGGATGGTCACGCCGCCGGCGCTGAACGCGGTGTCCTGGTCCTTGGACGTGCTGCCGGTAGCTTTCGCGTCCTGGCCATAGCCCGATTGCACACCACTGCCGGTGGGCGTGCCGCTGCTGTTCTGCGCGTTGCTGGCTGGGGTGGTGTTCTGGCCGTTGCCGCCCATCGCACTGAGCTTGCCGCGCGCCTCGTCGCTGACCCCGGCGTCACTCTCGCCGGTCAGCAAGCCGCGCAGCGACTGGGCCAGCTTGCCCGCCTGGGCGTTGCGCAGGTACACCACGTGCATGTTGCTGGGGTTGCTCTGGGCGTTGTCGAGCTTGTAGATCAGGTTGCGCGCCAGCTCCGTGCGTTCGGGGCTGCCGGAGCGAATGATGATCGAGTTGGAACGCGGATCGCCGATCACGTTGATCTTCTGGGTCTGGTCGGCGCCCTGGGTGTCCAGCAGTTCGGCGACCATGGCGGCGATGTCCACCGCGATGCCGTTCTGGATCTGCACCACGTCGGTGTCGATGGCGCTGGGGGTGTCGATGCCACTGATGATCTGTGCGACCCGCGCCAGGTTTTCCGCATAGTCGGTGATGACGATGCTGTTGTTGCCGGGGTAGGCATTGATCGGGTTGTTCGGCGACACAATGGGGCGCAGCACCGGGATCAGGTTCACCGCGTTTTCGTATTGCAGGCGGAAAGTGCGGGTCTGCATGCCACTGCTGCCAGCGCTGTAGATCGGCCCGCCGAGCAACTTGGCATCGGCCTCCGGCACCACCTGGGCCACGCCGCCGACATCGACCACGCTGAACCCCTGCATTCGCAGCGCCGCCAACAGCATGTCGTAGGCCTGATGCGCAGGCACCTGGCCTTCGCTGACCAGCGTCAGGTTGCCTTTGACACGCGGGTCCACCAGGAACTGCTGGCCGGTGGCACGGGACAGTGCGCGCACCACCGCCTGAATGTCGGCGTCGACGAAGTTGAGTTGCACCGGTTGGTCGCCCAACGGGTTACGCGCCTTGACCGTCGCCGGGGCCTGGCCCCGGACGCTGTTGGTCACTCGATGCTGCACGGCGGGCTTGGGGACAAGTTCGCGCTGGCGATCCAGCACGCTATCGCCGCTGCGGCGCGTGTCGGCCAACGGCTGGCCGAGTTCGCTGTCCACCAGCAACGGCTTGGCTGCCTCCTGGCTGCTGCATGCACTGAGCGCCAGCAACAGCAGTGGCGCGGCCATACGAAAAGGGGGGACTGACCACTTCATGAAGCTTCCTTAGCGCCAAGCGCCTGATCCATGCGAACGGTCCCGGACACAGTGCCGGCCGAGGTGTCGACGGCGTCCGGGGCACGTTGCAAACGCGCCTCGGACACCTCCAGAGAAAACGAACGGGGATTGCCCAGCAACCAGCCCACCACGGCGTCAGCCGGGGCGTTGTCGAAGATCAGGCGCCAACCGCCGGCGTCCAGCGCCTGCAACTGGTAATGGCCTTGCAGACCGGCGCTGTCCAGGGCCTGGCGCAGCGCCGCCTCGTCGGCGGGCCGCGGTGCGCTGACGTCCTGCAACAGCCCCTGCAAGGCGGCGGCCTGGGCGCGCAGCTTGGGGGTTTCCGCTTGCCAATAGTCGATCTTCTTCAGCGCGGGCTGGACCAGCACCAGCCAGGTCAACAGGCTCGCCAGCACCAGGCCGACACCCACCAGCATGCGTTTTTCGCGCAGGGCCAGGCCGTTCCAGAACACCTGGGTCTGGCCGCGCAGGCGGTGCCATTTATTCATCGCCGGCTCCCGGTTTTTCTGCGACCTGCGCGGGGGCAATGCTCCAGCCATGGTCGTCCCGCGTGGCGGCGAAACCGGCCTGGGCCAAGGCGGCCTGCCACTCGCCCTCGGCGGCCGGGCTGCGGCTGTCGGCCAGCAACGCCAGGTGCAGGCGCCCTTGTTCGAAGGTCAGGGTGTCGACGCTGCCCACCATGAACGGCAGGTGGCTGCCCACCAGTTGCAGCAGGCTGGGAAAGCGTTGGCCGGGATCGGCGGCGGCACCGGTCTGGCGTGCCGTCAGTTGCTGGCGGGCCTGCTGCAACGGGTTGAGCACCACCGGTAACTCGGGAAACGCCTGGCGTACCTGCTGGCTCATCAACGCTTTGAGCCGCAAGCCTTCATCCGCCTGGCGGGCGGCATACAGGTTGAGGCCGACCGTCCAGACCGCCGCAGCCAGCGCGACACAGGCCAGCGCCCTGCCCCAGCCACCCCTGGAGGCTTGGCGCAGGCGTGCGTGCAAACCCCAGGCGGGCACGTCACCGGCCCACCGCTGCGCAGCGTCCACCAGCGGCATATCGAGGGCCTGCAACCCCAGCGGGTGCACCGCCGCTTGTTGCAGGCTGTCGCGGGTCAACAAACAGCCTTCGTCCAGCGCCGCTGCGCCCACGGGCAAGGCGTAGGGCGCCGGGTAAAGGCCGCGCAGCTTGAGTTGCGCCAGCGCCAGGACCTGACCGAGCCGGTCCAGCCCGGCCTTGGGCACCCAGCCGACCTGCACGCGGCCGTCGCTTTCCCGAGGGCCGTGGGCCACGTGCATCTGCTCCACCGGGCCGAGGATCAACGCCTGGGCCGCGCAGGCCACGGCGGCCTGGGTTTTGGCGGCGGGCAATGGCGGCAATTCGAGGCTCGTCAGCAGGCTGTCGCAGGGGTGCAGAAAACAGTCCACCGCGTGGCGGCCCTTGCCCAACTGCGCCAGGCTTTCATGACCTTCGCGGACCACCGCGCCACGCTCCAGCCAGGCCCATTTCACCCGGCTGTCGACACTCAATTCAGCCAGCGGCGGCAAGGCAATGCGCAAGCGTTTCATACGCCCACCCGCGACCAGATCACCTGGGGCCGGCGACTCTCCGGACGGTGCAGCAGCGCATCAAGGGTCACCCGCCGCTGCGCCTGCCGCGCTTGGCCCTGCAGGCGAAACCACTCGCTGGTGATGCCCACCTGCACCGAGTCCACCGCCACTTGGGGCAAGTGCAGACGGTTGACGAAATCCCCCCGGTTGATAAACCAGTGCCCGCCGTCACGTTCAGCCACCAGCGCCTGGGCCTGGGACAGGCTCAGTTGCGGCACCACGGCGCTGAGCACTTCGGCGCGGGCGGTGTTGCCGTTGACCCAGGTGATGTCGGGCAGCACGCTGATATATGTCCGCAGGCGCTGCACCACCTCGGGGTCGAGGCCTTCGATACCGCTCAAGTCATCCAGGCTGCGCAGCATCGGGTACCTGGCGGGTGTGTCGAGTTGCTCATAGGACGCGATCACCCGCTGGCTGATGCGCCGGCTCACGGCCGGGTCGACGCCGATCAGGCGGCACAGACGCTCAAAGCTCTGCACTTGCTCGGCATCCACCCGTTGGCGGTTGACCAGGTTGCGCAGGTTGAACTTGCCCTGTTCGTCTTCAACCCGACCTTCAAACGCACCGCCCTGGGCACTGGCCCACGGCTGGTCCAGGCGGGTCAGCACGTCTTTCTGGCGCGCCTCCCACAGCATCTGTCGGCTGCGCTCCACCCCTCCTTGCAACAGCCACTGGCCCTGGATGCGCATCTGCTCGGCTTCCAGGCTGCGGGTAAACACGGTCTGGCGCGTGAGCATGGCACCGGCGATCACCGCCACCACGGCGGCGATCAGCAGCGCGCTGATAATCGCCATGCCGCGCTGCTTCGCCGCTGGGGGCGAATACCGTTTCATGGCGCGCCTTACAGCTGCCAGGAGCCGATATCGGCATTCACGCCATCGCCATCCGGCTGGCCATCGGCGCCGAGGGAGAACACATCGACTTCGCCGTTGGCGCCTGGATTGAGGTAGTGGTACGGGTGGCCCCACGGGTCATTCGGCAAACGGTCGAGATAGGCGCGCCATGTGTTGTTCCTGGCATCCGCCGGGCGCTCCACCAGTACTTTCAGGCCCTGGTTCATGTTCGGGTAAGTGCCGTGGTCGAGGCGGTAGAGTTTCAGCGCCTGCATCAAGCCGCCGATGTCCTGCCTGGCCGCCGTGGCCCGCGCCTGGTCCGGCCGGTCGAGCACCTTGGGCACCACCATTGCCGCCAGGATCCCGAGGATGACCACCACCACCATGATCTCGATCAAGGTAAAGCCACGCTGGCCGCGAGGGCCTGGCAATGGGGATGTTAGGCGCGCGATATCCATCTCGACATTCCTTGGGTTGGGTGCATTTCGTGGCGCAGTGTTGCAAGAACACATGTCAGTCGTATTGAAAATCCTCGGGAGGTTCGGTCGCCAATCGGTCAACTCGCGGCGCTAGTCTGCGGGCCTGTTTCCAGGCTTTGAGAGCGCCATGTACGGCCATCGCAGCGAGCGAGGATTTACCCTGATTGAAGTGCTGGTGGCGCTGGCGATCATTGCCGTGGCCATGGCCGCCGCGGTGCGTGTGGCCGGGTTGATGACCCAGAGCAACGGGCTGTTGCGGGACAAGTCGATGGCGTTGCTGGCGGCCCAAAGTCGCCTGGCGGAAGTCCGGCTGGAGGGCCGTCTGCGCAGCGGCAAGCAGACCGTCGAGTGCGACCAGGGCCGCCTGAAACTGCGGTGCGAGCAAACCGTCAGCGCCGATGGCCCGCTGTTTCAGATCACCGTATTGGTGCTCGACGCCAGCCGCGAAGCGCCGCCCCTGGCGCGCCTCGCCACTCAGGTCATGGCCGAGTGAGGCGCGGCAACGCAGGAGCATCCGGCAGCTTGTCGAGGTTGACGCGCAGTTTCTCGCCACCCCGTTCAATCTCCACGCCATCGCCCTCGATGGCCGTCAGCCGCACGCCGGGGCTGAGGCGCTCACCCAATAGAAAGCTGCGCGGCGGGCCGTCGTTGAGGCTGAGGATCGCCACCGCACCACGCGCGCCGGCGAGCACGCCAGTGACCTTGACCTGCAACGCCGTCGGCGCATTGGAAAACCATTGCAGCGCCGGGTTATCACTGCGCGCCGCCAGGGCCTGCGGGGTGGCCTGGGGCGTATGGGATTCGGCGGAGGTGAGTAGCAGTGGCGTCCACACTACACCGCCGGCCAGGGCCGCCACCAGCGCCCCGATCTGCACGCCCTGGGCGGGCGAAAATCGCAGGGAAAAAGCCATGAGCTGGACCTCCTGTTTGTCCGAGTCTCCAGCGTACAGACCAAATCGCACGTTTTTATTTCACAACCTCGCCAGTTCAGCAGGTGCCCCGCGATGAGACAACACGGCTTCACCCTGATCGAGCTGATGGTGGTGCTGGTGATCATCGGCATTGCCAGTGCCGCCATCAGCCTGAGCATCAAGCCCGACCCACTGCACCTATTGCGCAAAGACGCCGAACGCCTGAGCCAACTGTTGCAAGTGGCCCAGGCCGAAGCCCGCGCCGACGGCCGCCCGATTACCTGGCGCGCCGATGCCAAGGGCTTTCGCTTCAACCGCCGTAGTGAGGATGGGCTGGGCATGGAGGCGTTCAAGGGCGATGCCCAATTGCGCCCACGTCTATGGGAGAGCACGTCGATGCAGATCAACATCGAACCTGGGCAGACCCTGGTTCTCGATGCCGAGTGGATCAACCCACCCGTGCGCGTGGTGCTGTCCGACGGGCAACACAGCCTCAGCCTGCAACGGGATGCCGCCGGTTTGATGCGCGTGGTGAGCCTGCCATGAAGCGCGCTGAACGAGGTTTTACGCTGATCGAAGTGATGGTCGCGATCATGCTGATGGCGGTAGTCAGCCTGATCGCCTGGCGCGGGTTGGACAGCGTGACCCGTGCCGATCATCACCTGCAGGCGAGCACGGAACAGACCGAGGCGCTGTTGCGCGTGCTGAACCAGCTGCAGCGGGACATCAGCCTCAGGGCCAGCGTCGAACTGACCGCGCCGAAAGACGACGCCGACGGGCTGGCGGGCGTGACGGTGCGCAGTTCTGACAGCAAGGGATTTGAATTGGATGTGATTCGTAGCGCACCGGTCGCCGGCGGTGGGTTGCAACGCGTGCGCTGGTGGCTCAAGGGCGACAGCCTGTATCGCGCCGCCGCGCCTGCGCGGGATCGGTTTCCGTTACCGGCGGCCAAAGATGGCGTCGTGGTGTTGACCGGGGTCAGCGATTTGCAGGTGCGGGTGTGGGAAGCGGACAAGGGCTGGCGCCAGTTGAGTGGGAATCGGCGGGCGGATCCGATGGGGTTGGAGATCCGGTTGGTCAGGCAGACGGCGCAGGGGGTGGAGCGGTATCGGCAGGTGCTGGGGCCTTTGCGGGTGGGGGGCGACTGAGATCAAAAGCCAGAGCCGATGCTGGCTGACATCTGTCTGATGTATGGAGATCCAAATGTGGGAGGGGCGGTGCGACGATTCGCCTTGCCCCGATGAGCATGGGTATCTACACAACTGATGGTTATCGCGCTGTTGCTGTGGTTTTTGATCTTGTTCTTGATCTCAGGCGCCCCGTCAAACACGCTGGCCGAACGCAGGCTTGAATCCGTGGGCAACCCGGCAGGACGCCGGGTTAGCCGCACTGGGCCATGGATGGCCCATTGCGGCGGCCCACGGATTCAAGCCGGAGTGAGGGAACACCGAGCCTAGGCGAGGTGCCGAGTGTTGGGGCGAAGGCCTTTTGGTTACTTTTGTGCCTTTACAAAAGTGACCCGCTGTAAGAGCGGAACCATAAGCCGCCGTTACTCCAACAACGGATATGTACACCGGCAAACTGCCATCGGAGGCAAGCCTCCTCCCACATTTGAACTGAGTACACCCGACGAGGCTCGGTCATCTGCCTGACTTTCACGGGAGTAAGCCTCCCTCACCACACATTCAGTGAGGTATTAAAAGTTGTATGCCTCGATGAGGGAGTGTCAGTTGATGCAACTTTGACTGACCCACTGCTATCGTCGCACCGCCCCTCCCACATTTGGGCTGGGCTCAACTGAAGAGACCTGGCCTAACTCAACAAAACAACGCCCCCAGGCAACTCCGTACACTTGGCCCCATACGCATCCCGAATCAACAGCGCCACACCGGCCAACTGCTGCAGACTGAACCGCGCCTGTACCCGCCGCCGTCCCAGTTCTTTATTGAGCAGCACGAGCATCCCCGGCCGATAACGGTTGATCTCGTCCACCACCGTCGCCAGCGTCGCGTTATCGAACACCAGTACCTGCTCACGCCAGGCCACCACTGCCTGCGTATCCACCGTCGTCACGGCACTGACCCCGGCAGCGTCATAGCTCATTTGCCGACCACTGCCCAAACTCAGACTGTTGCCGCCAACGTCCACCGACAGCGACCCTTCGATACAGGTGACACACACCCTGTGATCGGTATGCCGCACATTGAAGCGCGCCTGCGCCGCGCTTACCCAGCCTTCCCCGGCCTGTACCTTGAGCGGCTGCGCAATATGGGCGACGACCTCGACCTCGCCTTCGAGCAGTTCAATCCCCTGCCCCACCCGGCTGATGCGTGTCTGCGTGTTGAGTTCCAGGCTCACGCCGTCGCTCAACAGCACTTGGCGCTGCTCGCCGACCTCGGTGCGATAGTCCGCCGTGAGCCCGGAAAAACCGCCTGGCACACCGACGCGCACCATCACCACCGCCGCCGACGCGGCAATCGCAGCACCGAGGAATGCGCGACGCCCGAACTGACGCGGCGCAGACGTTTGCTCCAGCGCCGGTGCCAATTGCCGCCACAACCCTTTGGCCTGTTCAAACGCCTGGGCATGCTCAGTGCTCTGGTCGCACCAGGCTTTGAGGGCCTTGGCATCGGCCACGGTGGCACGGCCCGAGGTCAGCAGGAGCAGCCAGTCGCGAGCTTCATCGTGCAAGGGGCTGGCGGCGGATGGCCGGGCGAGGGAGAGGCTAAAAATGTTCAAGCGCGCACATACTCACGGTTTTATCAGGGACTCAACACTAAGACGGTTTTCCGGCGCCGGGACCGAACCGCTGGATCACTTTTCTTTCCAGACGCTTGGCGCAATGCCCCAGGGCGGCCTTGATTTCTTTCTCCACCATGCGCGTGGATATGCCGAAGCGCTGGGAGATTTCCAGGTGCGGCGCTTCTTCCAGGCGGGCGGCGATCAGGATCTTGCGGCGGCGTGCGGGCAGTTCATACAGGGCTTTGACCAGGGACTGGATTTCACGTTGGCCGCCCACCACCCGCGACGGGTCCTGGGCTTCGTCGGCGCTTTGCAGCAGTTCTTCCACCTCGCTGCCGGTGAGCAGGCGGGCGTCGGCCTGGCGGCGGTCGGCGGCGATGTTCAGGGCCATGCGGTACAGGTAGGCATTGGGTTGCGCCAGATTCGGCGGCACTTCCATGCGGTCGACCCGCAGGTAGGTTTCGTGCAGGACATCGTTGGCCAGGTCCTCCGAGCCCAAGCGCTTGCGCAAGCGCACCTTGAAGTCTTCGTAGGACGCCAGGAACAAGCTGACCATCGTACTGTGCCCGGTATTTTTCATCCGCCCGAGGCTCCTTTTACGGCTGTGCATTCCATGCGTGTTCCTGTGGTGTCGGGCATCAAGAGCAAAGTCAGCGGTTGGCGCAGTGAACTCGGCGCCGGGCGTTCCACCCGTGCAGCGCCGAGGCCGCGAACCAGTGCTTCATCGCGTTGTTCATCGCCGGTGGAGCTGACCAGCCGGCTGTGTTCGATCCTGCCGTCGCGGTTGACCCACACCTGCACCAGCGCACGAAAACTGCCGGGGCGGGTCAAGGGCGAACGGCACAGGGTGGTCTCGATGGCCTGCTGCAAGGCCGTCGCGTAGCTGTTATTAATCCGCGCAGCGCTGCGGGCCGCCGCACCACGAGCCGGGGGCGGTTGGCTGACCTCGGGCAACTGCAAGGTAAACGCATCGCTGCGTGCATAACGTGCCATCAGGCCGCTCCCCGTCAGCAACATCGCCAGAGCCTCCTGCGCCGTGAAACGACCGTGCACGCCGAAGGAGCGACGGCCCCGCGTCAATTCGCGGTCCACCAGCACCGCCATCCCGGTGGCGCGGCTATACGCTTGCAAGGCGTGTTCAAGGTCTTGCGCGGGCAGGTTCAGCAGCAACGGCGGTGACTGCGCCCGCGCAACGCTGCCGCCGGCCAGCAGCAACAGCAAGACCAGGGCGCATACGGCGCGCCTCCAGGCCCTCTGTTCACCCCCTGCGTTGCATCGCTGCACGGCCGACGCACCCTAGAAAACCGTCATCCTGAGGCCCGTTTATGAACCTGATGTTACGGTGATAGCAAAAAAAACATCACGGTGACGAGAAGCCCGCTGCACTAGACTCCAAAGCCTTACCGGCCCACTCCCTCGGGCCTGCCAGGAGGCCATGATGAAGCTGCTCCCGACGCTCGCCAGCCTGTTGCTGTGCGCCGCCCTGCCCTTGCTCGCCCACGCCGACAACGCGCCCGGCGGTTGCACCGAAGTCACGGTGGATGGCTACAAGGCGCCCGACTATGGCTGCCTGGGCCAACACATGGGCAATGACACGAATGCAGCCAAGGCCGCGAAGAAAAACCGTGAGGCGCAGAACCTGTCCGTGGAAAAACGCCCGCCAAACACCGTGGGCTTAGCCACCCCGGCGGCAACCAGCGTGCGCATGGGCAATACCTTTGGTACATCGGTCAAGCCACAACGGCCGTGAGTCTATTGAGGAGGTTTTCGGGCCTCGACAGTGACTGGCGGGAGGGGACTTGCCCCCTCCCACAAGGGCTATTCGAGGGGTGGAGAGCCAGGCTCAGGCCGCGTGGCTTTCCTTCTTCAAACTCTCCATATCGATCACGAACCGGTACTTCACATCGCCCTTGAGCATCCGCTCGTACGCCTCGTTGATGCCCTGGATATCGATCATCTCCACATCCGAGACAATCCCGTGTTTGGCGCAGAAGTCGAGCATGTCCTGGGTCTCCTGGATGCCGCCGATCAAGGAGCCGGCCAGGCTGCGGCGCTTGAAGATCAGGCCGAATACCGCTGGCGACGGGTGCGGGCTGTCCGGGGCGCCGACCAGGGTCATGGTGCCGTCGCGCTTGAGCAGGTTGAGAAACACGTCGAGGTTATGCGGCGCGGCGACGGTGTTGAGGATAAAGTCCAGGCTGTTGGCGACCTTGGCCATTTCATCCGGGTTCTTCGACACCACCACCTGGTCCGCACCCAGGCGCAGGCCGTCTTCGCGTTTGTTGGGCGAGGTGGTGAACAGCGTGACATGCGCGCCCATGGCATGGGCGATCTTCACCGCCATGTGGCCCAGGCCACCGAGGCCGACCACGCCGACCTTCTTGCCGGGGCCGACCTTCCAGTGATGCAGCGGCGAATAGGTGGTGATGCCCGCGCACAGCAACGGCGCCACGGCCGCCAGGTTGGTGTCGTCATGGGAGATGCGCAGCACGAACTTTTCCTTGACCACGATGCTGTCGGAGTAACCGCCGAAGGTGTTTTCACCACCGAATACCGGGCCGTTGTAGGTGCCGGTAAAGCCGTTCTCGCAGTACTGCTCTTCGCCTTCGGCACAGGATGGACAGTGCTGGCAGCTGTCGACCATGCAGCCGACACCGGCCAGGTCGCCCACCTTGAATTTTTTCACGTTGGCGCCCACGGCCGTCACGCGGCCGATGATTTCATGGCCGGGTACCGAGGGGTAAAGGGTGTTGTTCCACTCATTGCGTGCGGTGTGCAGGTCGGAGTGGCACACGCCGCAATACAGGATGTCGATCTGTACATCGTCCGCCCCTGGCGCACGGCGCTCGAAGGTAAAGGGCTTGAGCGCATCCTTGGAGTCCCGAGCGGCGTAGCTGTAGGTCTTGGCCATTTCGTTCACCTGTGTGATCAGACTGTGGAGGTCAGTGGACCAGCATAGACGCTGAACCGTTCAACCGAGCACACCCGTACAAGCCCTTCGTCAGGTTTACGGCAATAGTGAGCCAGCGTCTTCTCGCCCCCTCAACCAGGAGTTTTCCATGAGCACATTCGTTGCCAAAGACGGTACCCAGATCTATTTCAAGGACTGGGGCAGCGGTAAACCCGTGCTGTTCAGCCACGGCTGGCCGCTGGATGCCGACATGTGGGAATACCAGATGGAATACCTCAGCAGCCGCGGTTACCGCACCATCGCGTTCGACCGCCGTGGCTTTGGCCGCTCGGACCAGCCGTGGACCGGCAACGACTACAACACCTTTGCCGACGATATCGCCCAGTTGATTGAACACCTGGACCTCCAGGACGTGACCCTGGTGGGCTTCTCCATGGGCGGTGGCGACGTGGCGCGCTACATCGCCCGGCATGGCAGCGCCCGGGTTGCCGGGCTGGTGTTGCTGGGTGCGGTGACGCCGATCTTCGGCCAGAAGCCGGATTACCAGCAAGGTGTGCCGCTGGACGTGTTCACCGGCATCAAGGCCGGCCTGCTCAAGGACCGTGCGCAGTTCATCGCGGACTTCAACACCCCGTTCTTCGGCCTCAACAAAGGGCAGACGGTCTCCGAAGGCACCCTGAGCCAGACCCTGCAAATCGCCATGCTGGCTTCGCTCAAGTCGACCGTGGATTGCGTCACCGCCTTCTCCGAAACCGACTTCCGTCCGGACATGGACAAGATCGACGTGCCAACCCTGGTGATCCACGGCGATGGTGACCAGATCGTGCCGTTCGACACCACCGGCAAAGTGGCCGCCGAGATGATCAAGGGCGCCGAGTTGAAGGTCTACAAGGACGCGCCCCACGGGTTTGCCGTGACCCACGCCCAGGCATTGAACGAAGACTTGCTGGCGTTCCTCAATCGCTGAAACCGCTCTCCTTATTCGGCCGGGTTTACCCGGCCTTTTTTTATTCAGGCAAAACGCTGGCCGAGCACAAAGCGCCCCGGCCCGGCAATCAGCACGCTGGTGAAGATAATCAGCAACAACCAGCCGAACTGCCCTTCAAACACCGTCCACTGCGGATGCACCACCACCATGGCGATCAACAGCACCGCCAGGATCGGCAGGCACGCCAGGCGAACCCACACGCCGGCAACGATCAGCACCGGGCACAGCACTTCGGCAAAGATCGCCAGCAGCAGTGTGACGTGGCCGCCGAGATGAAACGGGTCTTCGATCAACGTCAGTTGCTCGCTGTAGTTGAGCACCTTGGGCAAGCCATGCACCCAAAGCAGGAACAACGCCCCAGTCGCCCGCAGAAACAACAGCCCCAGATCCTGATGTCTTGATTCGTTCATATGCACTCCCGGTTGGTTGACACGTTATCGACGTCGATTGTGTCCCCGCAGCAGCGTGCAAGATTGCAAGCCTGTGCTGTTGTTCATGATCGCCGCCGGGGCGATAGTGGTCGCCCCGGCACTGGAACTGGGCATGCTTTGGCTGAACCGCCGGCCGCCCGATGCGGTCCCACTCCATACGCTCATCGCTGCAGGTAACTTCAAATGACACTCCCTAACGACATGACCCTGATCGAAATCACCAGCCCCGGTGGCCCGGAGGTGCTGCAACCGCGCCAGGCGCCAACACCTGTGGCCGCTCCCGGCGAGATCCTGATCCGCGTGCACGCCGCCGGGGTCAATCGCCCCGACGCCCTGCAACGCGCTGGCAAGTACCCGATGAAACCCGGCATGAGCCCGATTCCGGGTTTGGAAGTGGCCGGTGAAGTGGTGGCGCTGGGCGACGGCGTGACGGAGTTCGGCCTCGGCGACAAGGTATGCGCCCTGACCAATGGCGGCGGTTATGCGCAGTTTTGCGCGGTGCCCGCCGGCCAGGCGTTACCGATCCCCGAAGGCATGGACTGGATTCAAGCCGCCGCCGTGCCGGAGACCTTCTTCACCGTGTGGGCCAACCTGTTCGGCCTCGGAGATGCGCACACCGGCCAACGGGTGCTGATCCATGGCGGCACCAGCGGCATCGGCACCACCGCGCTGATGCTGTGCCGCGAATTCGGCATCCAGGCGTTCGCCACCGCCGGCAGCGCCGACAAATGCGCAGCCATCGCGAAGCTGGGCGCCGAGCCGATCAATTACCGCGAGCAGGAATTTGCCGAGGTCATCGCCCAACAGACCGATGGCCAGGGCGTGGACGTGATCCTCGACATCATGGGTGGCTCGTACCTCAACAACAACCTCAAGGCCCTGGCCATGGACGGGCATTTGGTGATGCTGGGCTTTCTCGGCGGCGCCAAGGCCAATGACGTCGACCTGCTGGCCATCCTCGGCAAACGCGCGGTGATCACCGGCTCGCTGCTGCGCGCACGCACCAGGGAAGAAAAAGCCGCGATCGCCGAACAGCTGCGCGAGTACATCTGGCCGGTGCTGGAGGCCGGGCGCTGCCTGCCGATCATCGACCAGGTGTTTGACTACACCGACGCAGCCAAGGCCCATGCGCGGATGGAAGGTGGGGATCATATTGGGAAGATTGTGTTGCGGGTCGCGTAACCAGCAGGCACTAGATATCAAATGTGGGAGGGGGCAAGCCCCTCCTACATTGATTGCATGACTACCCGAGGTACGTGGGGTAGTCGATATACCCCTGCTCACCGCCGCCATACATCCCTGCCTCGCGCAGCGGATTCAACGGCCAGCCATTAAAAATCCGCTGCGGCAGGTCCGGGTTGGCAATGAACGGCCGCCCGAATGCGATCAAATCCGCCAGCCCTGCCGCTACCAGTTTCGCGCCGCGTTCAGCGGTGTAGCGACCGGCATAGATAATGCGACCGCTGAAGGTGCTGCGCACGGCTTCACGGAAGCTGTCAGGCAGGATCGGCGCGTTGTCCCAGTCGGCCTCGGCGATGGACACATAGGCAATCCCCGACGCCTCCAACACCTTGATTGCTTCGATATAGGTGTGGTGCGGGTCTTCTTCCACCAGGCCGATGTACACACGGTCTTCGTCAGTGCCGCTGAACAACGGCGAGAACCGCACGCCAAGGCGTTCCGGGCCGACGACGGCGCTGACCGCTTCGACAATCTCGCGCAGAAAACGCAGGCGGTTTTGCAGCGAGCCGCCGTATTCATCATCGCGGGTGTTGGAATGGGCCGAGATGAATTGATTGACCAGGTAACCATTGGCCGAATGGATTTCCACCCCGTCGAACCCGGCATCCACGGCATTGCGCGCAGCCTGGGCGTAATGCCCCACCAGTTGCTTGACCTCAGCGGTGCTCAACGCACGCGGCACCGGGGGTTGCACCAGTTCGCCGGCGCCAGGGCCGGTGGCGATGAAGGCTTTGGCCTGCAACGCCGCCAGCGCAGAAGGCGCCACGGGTGCCGCACCCTCGGGCTGCAAGGCGTTATGGGAGACACGCCCCACATGCCACAGTTGGGCGAAGATCACCCCGCCATCGGCATGCACCGCATCGGTGACCTTGCGCCAGCCGTCGATCTGCGCCGGGGTGTAGATGCCCGGTGTCCACGCGTACCCCTGGCCACGGGGTTCGATCTGCGTGCCTTCGCTGACCATGAACCCGGCGCCGGCACGCTGGCGGTAATACTCAGCCATCAGGTCGGTGGCGATATCGCCGGGCTGGGCGCTGCGCTGGCGGGTCAGCGGTGGCAGCACGACGCGGTTGGTCAGCGTGTGATGGCCCAGTTGTACCGGGGTACTTAAAACGTTGTCAGTCATGGTTTTTTCCAAATTCGAGGCGCACGAAAGCATTGGCGACTCTATTGAGTCGCCAACGAATCGAGCGGTTGATTAAGTTAAGCGGTGAGTTTCAGCAGGGCCTTGGCCACATCGCTGGAGCTGCCGGGGTTCTGCCCGGTGACCAGCAGGCCATCGACGAGCACGAAGGATGCCCAGTCGGCGCCCTTTTCATACTTGCCACCCAGCTTCTTGAATTCATCTTCAATCAGGAACGGCACAACGCTGGTCAGGCCTACGGCTTCTTCTTCAGAGTTGGAGAAGCCGGTCACGCGACGACCCTTGATCAACGGCTCACCATTGACCGCCTTGACGTGACGCAGCGCGCCCGGTGCGTGGCAGACAAAACCGATGGGCTTGCCGGCACGCTCAAACGCTTCGATCAGTGCGATGGACACCGGCGACTCCGCCAGGTCCCACAACGGGCCGTGACCGCCTGGGTAGAACACCGTGTCAAAGGCATCCACGTTGACTGTGTCCAGCTTGACGGTGTTGGCCAATGCCTGCTGCGCGACCGGGTCGGCGGCGAAGCGGTGGGTCTGCTCGGTTTGCGCATCCGGCTCGTCGCTGACCGGGTCCAACGGCGGCTGGCCACCGGCTGGGGAGGCCAGCACCACGTCGGCGCCGGCGTCCTTGAATGCGTAATACGGCGCGGCAAATTCTTCGAGCCAGAAGCCGGTCTTGCGCCCGGTATCGCCAAGCTGGTCGTGAGAGGTCAGTACCATTAATACGTTCATTTTCCAGTGCCTCGATCAGTGAATGTCAGTGTGTTCAGGGCGACCCAACAGGTGTCGGGTCAGCAACAACGCCTCATCAAACGGCGTGGATGTCAGGGTGATCTTGCTCATGACGCTGCTCCCCAGCCACAGCGCGTACAGCTGCTGGGCCAAGTCCTGCGGGCGGTGCCGAAGCCGCAATGAGCCGTCTTCAACGCCGCGTTGCAGCGCCACGGCGAGCAATGCAATGGTGCGCGAAGTGCCGCGTTGCAGGGCCAGACGCATCGGCTCTGAAAGGTCAGACACCTCGGCACCCAGTTTGACGGCAAGGCATTTGCCCGCCTCGGTGCAGCCGGTCTGGTTGTCGATCCAGGCATCCCAATAACGCATCAACTTGGCGTGCTGGGTTAAACCGGGTTGGTCGAACAGTTGCTGCATGCCGTGTACGTAGTGGTCGAAGTAGGTGTCGAGCAACACCACACCGAAGCCGTCCTTGGAGGTGAAGTAGTGATAGAACGACCCCTTGGGCACGTCGGCGGCTTGAAGGATTTCGTTCAGGCCCACCGCAGAAAATCCCTTGCGGCCGACAATCACTTGCGCCGTGTCCAGAATGGTCTGTCGTGCATTTTTGGTTTCGCTGTTCATGCTTGATCCCGCCGGATTAGACCAGTCGTCTAGTTCGTTGAGGGAATGTTAGGGGCCACGCCGGCCCCTCACAATGTCAGATACGCAAGGATTCCGGACATGAGCCGGCGCGGGTTGCCGTTTACCCGGCACGCGCCGACAATCCACCCTCCCACGCCCCTTGGAGAATGACGATGCACAGCGTTGCGCTGATGGTTTACCCGAACTTTCAATCCCTGAGCCTCAGTCTGGGCTCGGTGTTCGAGTGCGCGAACCTGCTGCGCGGCGAGCCGGCCTACGCGTTTCACCTGGTCTCTGAAAGCGGCGGCGCGGTGATGACGTCCCAGGGTTTTTCGGTGAACACTTCGCCGATTCGGCCCGAGGGCTATGACACGCTGATCGTCAGCGGTTATTTGGAATTCCGCCTGCCGGAGGCCAACCTGTTGGACTTGGTCAAGGCAGCCTCGGCTCAATCACGCCGCGTGGCCTCGTTGTGCATGGGCATCTTTGTGCTGGCCGACGCCGGCTTGCTGGAAGGCAAGCGCACCACCACCCACTGGATTCACGCCCCGGCGTTTCGCAAGCGCTACCCGGATATCCAACTGGAAGAAGACAAACTGTTTGTGGTGGACGGCCAGGTATGGACAGGTGCGGGCATGAGCGCCGGTGTGGACATGGCGTTGGCGATGGTGGAGAACGACTTGGGCAGCGACCTCGCCCGGCGCATTGCACGCAAACTGGTGATCGCCCAGCGCCGCGGCAGCGAGCAGTCGCAATTGTCGGCGCTGCTGGAACTGGACCCCAAGTCCGACCGCGTGCAACTGGCCCTGGCCTACGCCCGCGAGAACCTCACCCATGACCTGTCCGTCGAAGCCCTGGCCGATGTCGCCCGTTTGAGCCCGCGCCAGTTCAGCCGGGTGTTCCGCGAAGAAACCGGGAAAACCCCGGCCAAGGCCATCGAAGCCCTGCGCGTGGAAGCTGCACGGGCAATGATGGAAACCAGCCGTCACCCGGTGGAAGTGGTGGCCCGCGAAACCGGCTTCGGTGATCGCGAGCGCATGCGCCAGGCGTTTCTACGGGCGTTCGGGCAGCCGCCCCAGGCGATGCAGCAGGCGTTTAATGCAGTGCCGCACGCGTGATCAAATAGCTCACCAACTGCGGCTCATCGTCCAGCTCCAGGGTCTGCACCGGGCGCGGCAGGTTGTCCAGCACCGTGCGCCAGAACGCCTGGGACACTTCATCCTGGTCATAAAAACGCACCAGCCAACTGGCCTCGCCGCTGCACAGCACCTGGGTGGCAATGGCGCGGCCGATGCCTTTGCGGCGGTAGCGCTTGAGGATGAACAGGTCGGCCAGTTCCAGGGCGTCGATGCCCGATACCTCACTGTCCTCGATCAACAGGAAGCCGGCGATATAGCCATCGACCAGCAGCAGGTTGGCGCTCCAGCGCGGGTCTTGCCAGTAGCGGTTCAGGTGCTCGTCATGGATGTAGAAGCGGCCATCGGCCTCGACATCTTCCTGCTCCCAGTCCGACGACTCATAGGCGTAGTACTGGTAGAGGTTGCGGATCAACTCGGCTTCTTCGGGGCCGGTCTGGATCAGTTCCACGGTGGTTTCGGGCATGGGGCTCTCGGTCAAAAAACGCAGGGCGCCATTGTTCACAAAACCTCGGAACAGTCCAATAGCGTCGCGAACCTTTCTAATTGCTGAACCGATTGCAAATAGCCGTCGGCCCTGCCGAAGCGCTGAAACATTTCGAATAAACTTCGCCGATATCTCCCTTTTCTCAAGGACACGTATTTTGACGAACGTCTGTTCCGCCGGCCTGGATGTGGGCTTTGCGTCCCTGGATTACCTGCAGATCTTCATCCTCGGTGTAATCCAGGGCATTACCGAATTGTTGCCGGTGTCGTCCACCGCCCATATGCGCGTGGTGCCCGCCCTGCTCGGCTGGCAGGATCCCGGCTCGGCGTTTTCGGCGGCCATGCAGTTGGCGGCACTGGCGGCGGTGGTCAGTTATTTCTGGCGCGATGTGCAGCAGGTGACGACAGGCAGCATTGGTGCAGTGCGCCGTGGCGACTACAACGACCGGTGGTTCAAGCTCGCGGTAGCGATTGTGCTGGCGACGATTCCGATCTGTATCGCCGGCCTGGCACTGTCGTCGACCCTCAACAGCTGCAACTCGCCACTGCGTGGTTTGAGGGTGATCGGCATTTCCTGCCTGGTGATGGCGGTGTTGCTCGCGGCAGCCGAGTTGCGAGCACGGCACACCCGCGACGTGAGCCAGATGCGCCTGCGCGATGCGCTGATCGTGGGTGTGGCGCAGATTGGCGCGTTGATTCCGGGGGTCTCGCGTTCCGGTTCGACGCTCACCGCCGCGTTGTTCCTCAACTTCAAGCGTGAAGAAGCCGCACGGTTTTCTTTCCTGCTGGGCCTGCCCGCTATCGCCCTCGCCGGTTTGAAAGAACTGTGGGTGTTGCTGCACGCCGATCTGCCAGCCCATGCCTGGCCGCACCTGTTGTTTGGCCTGGTGGTGGCCAGCGTCTCGGCGTTTTTTGCGATCTGGGGCCTGATGAAGTTTCTGGAGCGGTTCACCACCTGGCCGTTCGTGATCTACCGGGCGTTGTTGGGGGTGTTCCTGATTGTGGCGGTGAGCACCGGGATGTTGGCCGGGTAAGGTAGCGTGCTCTTTTGGGGTGAGCGGGCCTCTGTGGTGGCCTGGCTTCTGTGGTGAGCGGGCTTGCCATAGAGGCCCGCTCACCACAAAAGCCAGGTCACCATACAGAATATGCCCACTCTCGTAAGGCCGCCTTCAGACCAGGGTTTGGCAGTCGCTCCAAACCTGGCGAATCATCCCCTGCATCTTCAACGCCTCAGCCCAGCGATCACTGATTTCACGCCCATCGGCACCGGTGATCGCATACGGCGGCGGGCCCAGTTCGCAGGTGAACGACAGGCTCTGCCCTGTGTCGGGGCGCGCCAACCAGTCTTCAATGCCGTAGCGCCACCAGCCAATAAACCGCTCGACCCAGGCCTGATGCTGGGGGAATGCCATTGAGACCTGCACCTGCTCACTGCTGGCCACGCGGCCGTGGAAACCCCAGCTGTGGCGCAGGATCGTGCGGATGTGTTCGTCGTCTTCCACCGCGCCCGGCTCGGGCAACTCGCGCCCCACCACGTAGTGGGACAGGTCGGCCAGCAACTTCAAGTCGGGCATTTGCGCCAACAGGTCGAGAGTGAACAGCAGGTCGTTGGTCAGGCGATACCGGTGGGTTTCCAGCAGCACCGGAAAATCCACCTGCTCGGCCAGGCGCTGCCAACCTTCGACCAGCCGCGCAGCGTCGGCCTGAGTGCGCGGGCGCACGTCGGCTTGCAGGGTGAGGTGGTGGCAGCCGTAGCGGCTGATCACATCCAGCGCGGCGGCCAGGTCATCCACCGACTGCGGAAACAGCTGGCCTTCGATCTGCAAGCCCCGCGCCGTGGCGGCGGCGTGCAGGCGTGTCACATCAGCGGGTTTCCAGTAATGGTCGGTGATGCCGTCGAAGCCGGCTGCGGCGATTCGATCCAACTGCGCTTCGAGCGGGCCGGGCTCGGTTTGCATGGCCCATAGGGATTGGAATACCAGAAATTGGCGCATATCAGCTCCGCAGCACGTGTTTGAGGGACAGCTCGGGGTCCGCCAGGCTGGATGGGTTGAGCACCGTGCGCGCCGTGATCAGGCGTTCGCACAGCTTGATGTCCTTGGCCACGCTGTTGCCGGGCGCCCAGCCGCAGGCGCCTTGCAAATGGCCATCAGCATCGACGTAGAACAGCAGCAGACCGCCGGCCGGCAAGGCACGACTGATCGTGTGCGGGGTCATCCCGCCCACCGTCTGCAAACCCCAGTCGTATTGATCGGACCAGAAGCCAGGGATCGCCTCGAAGGGCACTTCACGCCCCAGCATATTCAGCGCCGCGTGCCGCCCCTGAGCCTCGGCGTTGCGCCAGGTTTCCTGGCGTTGGTACAGGCCATCGAGGCGAAACTCACAGACGTCACCGGCCGCATAGATGTCCGGCGCGCTGGTGCGCAGGTACGCATCCACGCGGATGCCCTGCCCTACCTCCAGCCCCGCGTTGGCAGCCAGTTCGAGATTGGGTTGCATGCCGATGCCGACCACCACCAGGTCGCAGGCCAGCAACTGCCCGTCGACCAGTTGCACGGCATCGTCATGGATGGATTCGAGTGCCACATTCAAGCGCACATCCACGCCTTGTGCGCGGTGCAGGTCCAGCAGCATTGCGCTGATCACCGGCGGCAGCACCCGGCCCGCCAGGCGCGGCCCGGCTTCCAGCACCGTGACCTCACACCCCAGGCCTCGGGCAGTGGCGGCCACTTCCAGGCCGATGAACCCGCCGCCGACAATCACCAGCCGTGTACCCGGACGCAAGGCACTGCGCAGGGCCAGGGCCTCGTCGTGGGTGCGCAGGTAAAGCACATTGGCCTGCGCCTGGGGCAAACGTCGCGCACGCCCGCCGGTGGCCAGCAGCAGACCGGCATAGGCCAGCCACTGGCCGTCAGCGAGTTGCAGGCGATGGTGCTGCGGCTCCAACTGCATCACCGGGTTGGCGGCGATATGCTCGATGCCCAATTCGCCCAGGCGTGCGCTGTCGCACAGGCTGCACGCCGCCAGGTCCGCCGTGCCCTGCAACAGGCCTTTGGACAGCGGCGGGCGCTCGTAGGGGACGTGCGGTTCATCGCCGATCAGGACCAGCCGCCCGGTATAACCCTCTTCGCGCAGGGTCAGCGCCGCACGGCCACCGGCATGGCCGGCGCCGACGATGATCAGGGGGGCGTTCATCATCACGCCGTGACAGCGAGCAGTACCCGCCCCGCTTCGACCCGCACCGGGTAGGTCTTGAGGTTGACGCACACCGGCGCGCCCATGGCCTTGCCGGTGCGGTAGTCAAAGCGCCCGTTGTGCTTGGGGCACTCGATGACATGGTCCATCACCAGGCCATCGGCGAGGTGGATTTTCTCGTGGGTGCACAGGCCGGCGGTGGCGAAAAACTCATTCTCGGCCGAGCGGTACACCGCATAGGTGTGGGGCCCGTGGTCGAAGCGCAGCACGTCTTCTTCGTCTATCTCGCCCACGGCGCAGACGTCGATCCATTGATCGTTCATGGCGGTTTCTCTTGTTATGGATGGGGTTCAGCTGACTGCGGCTTCGGCACTCATCCGGGCATTGGCAGCCGGTTCTGCGCTCGGGCGAATCGGCCGCTGGATGAAATACGTCGGGTCGCTGCGCTGCTTCCAGATGGTCGGCAGAATTTCGCGGTAGGCCTCGAAAATATTCGCATACGGCGGCGGGCAGTCGTTGCGGATCTCTTCGTGCAACTGCTCAAGGGCGTGGTACGGCACCATCGGGTACATGTGGTGTTCGAGGTGGTAGTTCATGTCCATGTAGATAAAGCGCAGCACGCGGTTCATGTAGATGGTGCGGCAGTTGCTGCGATGGTCGAGCACGTCTTCGGCCAGCCCCACGTGCTGGGTCAGGCCAAACAGGTAGCCGAGCCAGGCGCCGTAGATACTCGGCAGCCCTACCAGCATCAGCGGCAACCAGCTGTGCAGGTACAGCGCGGTGCCAATGACCACTGCATAAATGCCCACCCAGATCCGTGCGGCGCGAAATACCTTGGGCCACTCGGATTCGGGGATAAAGTCCGCTTCCTGGGCACTCATCTGACCCACTGCGTGACGCGCCACGCCGCTGAAGGTTTTCCGCGCCAAAGGCAGGTTGAACAGGCTCAGGAACATCATCAAGAAGCTCGGCGGACGTGGTTCGACGATTTCCGGGTCGCGGCCAACCACGATGGTATCGGTGTGGTGCCGGGCGTGGCTCCAGCGCCACACATGGGGTTCGAAGATGCACATGAAGCTCGCGACCTGGTACAGCGCGTCGTTCATCCAGCGCGTCTTGAACGCGGTGCCGTGGCCGGTTTCGTGCCAGCGCGGGTTCGACGCGGTGCCGTAGAGCACGCCATAGGCGAGGAAGAACGGCACGCAGGCCCAGGAGCCCCAGAACCAGTAGCCGCCGAAACCGGTGGCGAACAGCGCGCTCAGCCAAATCGCGGTGTCGCGCAGGGCCGGGCCGTCGCGGCGCTGCATCAGTTCTTTCATGCGTTTACGGGAAATCGGCGATTGGTACCAACTGGCCGAGACCAGGCCTTTTTCGGCAGCGCGGGCGGCTTCCGGGCCGGTCAGGCTGTAGTCGCGCCGGGCGGTGTGAGCGGTGTGTTCAGGCATTGTTATTGTTCTCCGCAAGCGGGTGGTTTCTGGTGCTTTGCGAAACCAACGATAGAGAAGCGCCAAATCACCCTCAAGGCCTTGAATCCATTCCCTATCAAGCTATCATCCAGGCCCAGCGGGACTTGATAGTTTTCTATCAAGACGTTCAAGAGGGCTGTCATGAACAACAATAAACGCCCAACCATCGCCACCGTCGCCGCCCATGCGGGCCTGAGTGTGGCCACTGTTGATCGGGTGCTGAATGCGCGTGCGCCGGTCAATCCGGAAACGGCCGAGCAGGTATTCCAGGCCGCCGAAGCCGTGGGCTATTTTGCGGCGCGGCTGATTGGCCAGCGCATTCGCGAACGCCGGCCCACGTATCGTTTCGGCATTCTGCTGCTGGGCACTGCACAGGCGTTTTATGCGCACCTGGCGCAGTCGATCAGCGACGCCGCGCAGCATCACGCGACGGCCAACCTGACCTGTCAATTCGACTACATTGTTGATCGCACACCGAGCGCCATCGTTGCGCAGATCGAGCAACTCGCCGTGCAGTGTGATGCCCTGGCGGTGGTCAGCTTCGCCCACCCGCTGATCAATGCGTGCCTGGCGCAGATCCGCGAGGCCGGCGTACCGGTGGTCGCCCTGCTGTCGGATATCCATGAACACGCCCTGGAACCTTACGTAGGCCAGGACAACCACATGGTCGGGCGCACTATGGGCTGGCTGCTCGCCCGCACCTGCAGCGCACGCAAAGGCAGCGTCGGGATTCTATTGGGCGGCCACCGGTTCCTGGGGCATCAGGCCCGGGTCGAAGGCCTGCACCGCTACCTGGCCGAACACGCGCCGGGCCTCAAGCCGCTGGAGCCGCTGATCAACCTGGACAACTGCGACATCACCGAAGAAGCCACCCTCGACCTGCTCACCCGCCACAGCGACCTGCGCGGCCTGTGCGTGGTGGGCGGTGGCGGTGACGGCATCATCAGCGCCCTGGCACAGCTGCCCAAGCGCCCGGCGCTGTGTTGCATCTTGCAGGAGTCCACCGAGCTGTCACGCCAGGCGCTGAGCCAGGGGTTGATTGATGTGGTGATGGACTCACAGCCACGGCAAACCGCGGTGGCGCTGGTGGAGTTGCTGGTGGAATTGCAGAGTGCCGAAGGGTTTGATCCAGTGCGGCATCGGGTGCATATCGCGCCGCAGATTGTGACGTCCGAAAATATGTGTGACTGAAGCGCGGTAATGCGCTGTTGTGGTGAGCGGGCTTCTGTGGTGAGCGGGCTTGCCCCGCGCTGGGCTGCGGAGCGGCCCCAAAACCTGCCACCGCGATTTACCTGAAAAAACTCGGTGTTCTTAATGGGGCCGCTTCGCAGCCCAGCGCGGGGCAAGCCCGCTCACCACAGAAGCAAGGTCACCAAAGAGGCCTGCTATGGCCATATTTTGAATTTATACGCCGCGAAAATCCCCGGCACACAGCCCAAACCGACTCATTTTGTTGTACAGCCCACCCCGCGACACGTTCAGTTGTTGGGCGGCCAGGCGGATGTTGCCGCGGGTGCTTTTGAGCGCGGCGATGATGGCGTGCATTTCGTGGCTGCTCAGGTCTTGGGCGGGCTGGGGTTCGTAATGGCGCAGCGTGGCTCGCGGTCGGGTTTCCAGGGGTAAGTCGGCCGATTGGATGAGTTCGCCCGTCGCCAGGTTGGTCGCCCGTTCGATGGCGTTTTCCAGCTCGCGCACATTGCCCGGCCAGCCGTGGGCGCAGAGCAGCGCCAAGGCCTCCGGCGAGAAACCCTGCACCGATTTTCGCAACGAACGTGCACAGCGCGTGAGGAAGTGTCGCGCCAGCAACGGGATGTCTTCGCGGCGCATGCGCAATGGCGGCACGGTCAGGTTCAGGACGTTGAGGCGGTAGTAGAGGTCTTCGCGGAACGCGCCTTCGGCCACGGCCTGGCTGAGGTTACGGTGGGTGGCGGCGATGATGCGTACGTCCACCTGGCGTGCGCTTTTTGCGCCGACTCGCGCAATTTCACCCTCCTGCAACACCCGCAGCAGGCTGACCTGGGCGTCGAAGGACATGTCGCCGATCTCATCCAGGAAAATGGTGCCGCCATCCGCCAGTTCGAACTTGCCCGCCGAGCCACCCCGCGCCGAGCCGGTGAACGCGCCTTCGACATGGCCGAACAGTTCACTCTGCACCAGGTCCCGTGGAATCGCGCCGCAGTTGACCGCCACAAACGGGCCGTTGCAGCGCTCGCTGGCGTTATGGATCGCCTGGGCGAACAACTCCTTGCCGGTGCCGCTTTCCCCCAGGATCAAGGTGGTGGAATCGCTGCGACTGGCAATGCGCGCCAGGTGCAGCGCATCCTGGATTGCCCGCGACGTGCCCTGGAGGGTGTCGAAGGTGTACCGCGCCTGGGTGCCGACGATGCGCCGGGTGATTTCGCGGATGCGCCGGTTCTCGCGCAGCGACACGATCACCCCACCCTGTTCCAGCGGGCACACCGAGACCAGGCAGGCGAGTTGGCTGCGGTCGTGCAGGTGGAAGGTGCAATCGAGGTCACGCACCGGCTCACCCAGCGCATCGCTCAATTCGCTGCGGCCCAGGCGCTGGAAGGGGCTGCCCACCAACTCCGGCCCGACCTGGAACAGCTGCCGGGCATAGCGGTTGAGCGCCTTGATGCAGCCGCGTTCATCCAATACCACCAGGCCTTCGTTAAGCACTTCCAGTACGGTTTGCTGTTCTTCAAGCAGCGCTTGCAGGGCCATCTGGCGTGATACCGCTTCGGCAGCGGCTTGTACGGTGCCCAAGGTGTGGAAGTGGAACCAACCGGGCTCGGCGGTGAGGGTGAGCATGGCCAAGGTCTGGCCCTGGGCATTCCTGATTGGCGCGGCGGCGCAGTGCATGCGGCGCTGGCGCAGGCCAACGGCGAAATTTTCCTCGGCCAGCACGTACACCAGGCGGTCTTCGGCCAGGGCCAGGCCGGTGCAGTTGGTGCCTTGTACCGACTCCGACAGGCGACTGCCCACGGGAGTGATGTCCAGCCCGCAGAAATACAGGGTGGTGCCGTCGGCATCGGTGAGGTTGATATGCCCGCGAGGGTTGTAGGCCAGCAGGCCATGCATGACTTGGGCAGCGGCCGCGATCAGCACGCGGTGACTGGCCAGGGTGGCCGCCAGGATGTGAGGGTCGACAAAACGGTACTGGCTGTCGGCAGGATCGATACCCGCCTCGACGCTGCGCCGCCAGGAATCCCAGATCACCTGGCGCACGTCGGCCGGGCGTTCGACCATACGCGCCTGGCAATCGCGCCACGCTTGCTCCAAGGCATTGATTGGGCCGTCGTTCAGCGCAGCAGGCCCGAGGGCTGTCAGGTAGTCGAGGTCTTGTACGCTGAAGGCCATGCTCATCACGATTATCCATGTTCATATTTTTGACATGTCAGTATAGACATGTCATAAAAATGAACACATTTTGTTTATTGAATTCTTTTAAACCTATAACTATCAACAGCTTACAAATTGGCACAAGCTTTGCTCCTACCCCTTTGCCCATCAGGACTGTCCTGAGGCCAACAATAAGAAGGGGTCACCACATGAGTACACAGAACATCCGCCTGGGCTTGATCGGTGCTGGTCGCATGGGCAGCTTCCACGGCTTGACTGCTGCGCGGCATATCCCCGGCGCCAGCCTGGCCGCCATCGCCGATCCGACCCCGGGCCAAGCCGCTCGCCTGGCAGCGGAGCTGGGCGTGGACAAGGTCTACACCGACCCGCAACAACTGCTCGACGACCCGGACATCGACGGCGTGCTGATCGCCGCTCCTGCCCGCAGCCACGCCGAACTGGTGATCAGCGCGGCCCGCGCCGGCAAAGGGATCTTCTGCGAAAAACCCATGGCCATTACCCTGGATGAGGCCGACCGCGCCATCGCTGCCGCCGCCGATGCCCGCGTGCCGTTGCAGGTCGGCTTCAACCGCCGCTTCGCCAAGAGCTTTCGCACCGCCCACCTCGACGTGCTGGCCGGCCGTATCGGCACCCCGCAACTGCTGCGCTCGCTGACCCGCGACCCGGCGCTGAACAACCCGGCCAACTCACCGCAATGGGTGATCTTCCTCGAAACCCTGATCCACGACTTCGACACCCTGCGCTACCTCAACCCCGGTGCCGAAGCCGTAGAAGTCCACGTAATGGCCGACGCGCTGATCGCCCCGGAATTCAAAAGCAAAGGCTTCCTCGACACCGCCGTGGTCACGATCCGCTTCGACAATGGCGCGATTGCCACCGCCGAAGCCAACTTCCAGGCCGTGTATGGCTACGATGTGCGCGGCGAAGTCTTCGGCAGCGCCGGCATGCTGACCATGGGTGGTGTGCAGGAATCCGACCTGACGCGCTACCTGGCCCAAGGCATCCAGGCCGACACCCAGCGCCTGGACACCGACCTGCTGCGCGACGCCTACGTCGCCGAGCTCAACCACTTTGTCGACTGCCTGCGCACCGGCGCCAAGCCCCTGGCCAGCGGCGAAGACGCACGTGCGGCCCTGGCGATTGCCCGCGCCTGCATCACCTCGTTCGAGCAAGGCAAGGCGGTGGCCGTATGATCCCGTTCAAGCTGGCGATCAGTGCCGAGATGGTGTTTCTCGACCTGCCCTTCGTCGAGCGCGTCAAACGCATTCACGCCCTGGGCTTCAGCGCCGAAATCTGGGATTGGACCCAAAAGGACATCGACGCGCTGGTCGCCACGGGTGCCAATTTCACCTCAATGACCGGCTACATCAGCGGCACCCTCACCGACCCCGACGGCATCCGCCAGTTGCTCGACAGTGCCCGGGAATCTTTAGGCATCGCCGCACGCCTGAACTGCCCCAGCCTCAACCTGCACGGTACTGGCCTGGGTGAAGGCGGGCTGCCGGTGCAACCCGTGAGCCAGACCACCGGGCGCATGTGGCTGAGCGCCTGCAAGACCCTGGAAAAAATCGCCCGCCTGGGTGAAGACGCCGGCCGCGTGTTCCTGCTGGAAAACCTCAACACCGAGGTCGACCACCCCGGCGTGCCGTTCGCCCGCGCCGAGGACACATTGGCGCTGATCGAAGCCGTGGGCAGCCCGCACGTGAAGATGAATCTGGACCTGTACCACGCACAGATCGGCGAAGGAAACCTGATCGAGCTGATCCAGCGCGCAGGCCCCGCCATCGGTGAGATCCAGGTGGCCGACGTGCCCGGCCGCAAAGAGCCCGGCACCGGCGAAATCCATTACCCGGCCATCGCCAGGGCCTTGCATGGCATAGGCTATAGCGGCGTGGTCGGCCTGGAAGGCTGGGCCAGCGGCGACAGCGAGCTGGCCCTGGAGCGATTCCGTCAAGCGTTCACCCTATAACAATAAAAGGAACACCCTCATGCATCGCTATTCATTGATCGTTGCCACGCTGTTACTGCTGTTCAGCCCATGGTCCTTCGCCGATTACCGAATCGGCGTGAGCATTGCCAGGGTCGACGATAACTTCATGACCTACGTGCGCAACGGCCTGGACAGCGCCGCCAAGCAGCACGGCGTACAGATCCAGTTCGAAGACGCCCAGGGCGACGTGGTGCGCCAGCTCAACCAGGTCGAAGGCTTCCTCAACCAGAAGGTCGACGCGGTGATCGTACTGCCGGTGGATACTTCCGCCACCGCCAACATGACCCGCGCCGCCGTGGCCGCCAAGACGCCGCTGGTGTACGTCAACCGCCACCCGGATGAACGCACCCTGCCCAAGGGCGTGGTCACCGTGGCCTCCAACGACATTGAGGCCGGGCAATTGCAGATGCGCTTCCTGGCGGAAAAACTCGGTGGCAAGGGCAATGTGGCGATCATCATGGGCGACCTTGCGCAGAACGCCACCCACGACCGCACCGAGGGCGCCAAGCAGGTGCTCAAGGACTTTCCGGGGATCAAGGTGGTGGAGCAACAAAGCGCCGAATGGCAACGTAGCAAAGGCATGGACCTGACCAGCAACTGGTTGCTGGCGGGCACCCAGTTCGACGCCATCGTCGCCAACAATGATGAAATGGCAATTGGCGCGGCCATGGCGTTGCAGCAATCGGGCAAGGCCAAGGGCGAAGTGGCGATTGTCGGTATCGACGGTTTGCCGGACGGGCTGGCGGCGGTCAAGCGCGGGATGCTGGCGGCGTCGGTGTTCCAGGACCCCAAGGCCCAGGCGACCAAGGCGGTGGAGTCGGCGCTCAAGATGATCAAGGGCGAGCCGATCGAGTCGGAGGTGTGGGTGCCGTTTGAACTGATCAAGCCTGAGCAGGTGGCGGTGTTCGAACAGCGCTACAAATAACCCGAAGGCAAGGCAATCCAAATGTGGGAGGGCTTGCCCCCTCCCACACTGGGACCTCAATCAGTCCAGGTCACTTGCGTCATGCCGCTCGGCCAATTGCTCCTGGAGCTCGCCCGACACCCGATTCACCCGCCGCCCCCGCTGCACCGCCGGCCGCGCATCAATCGCGTCCGCCCAGCGCTGCACATGCTTGTATTCGTGTACCGACAGAAATTCCGCCGCACCATACAAACGGCCTTTGACCAACCCGCCATACCACGGCCAGATCGCGATGTCGGCAATGGTGTATTCATCCCCGGCAATGTACTCGCTCACCGCCAGGCGTTTATCCAGCACGTCCAACTGACGCTTGGCCTCCATGGCGAAGCGGTTGATCGGGTATTCCATCTTGCTCGGCGCATACGCATAGAAATGCCCGAAGCCACCGCCCAGGTACGGCGCGCTGCCCATCTGCCAGAACAACCACGACAAACACTCCGCACGGGCTGCAGGTTCGGTGGGGAAGAACGCGCCGAACTTCTCGGCCAGGTACTGCAGGATCGCGCCGGACTCGAATACACGAATCGGCGTGGCGCCGCTGTGGTCCATCAAGGCCGGGATCTTGGAGTTCGGATTGACCCCGACAAAGCCGCTGCCAAACTGGTCGCCGTCGCCGATCTTGATCAGCCAGGCGTCGTATTCCGCACCGCTGTGCCCCAGGGCCAGCAGCTCTTCGAGCAGGATCGTGACCTTCTGCCCATTGGGCGTGGCCAGGGAATACAGCTGCAACGGGTGCTTGCCGATGGGCAGTTGTTTGTCGTGGGTAGCACCGGCGATGGGCCGGTTGATGCTGGCGAAGGTGCCGCCGCTTTCGGTGTCCCAGGTCCAGACTTTCGGGGGTACATACTCGGTCATGCTTACCACTCCAGAAGCGTTTGCGATCAACGAAGCGTTTCAGACTAAACCAAAGACGGGTGGTGCGTCACACTCCCCGCCGCAGCGTGCCGGGGCACCTGCACTCGCAGGGCGATCAACAATGCCGCCAACAGCATCAAGCAACCCGCACCCACAAACACCCCGTCGATGCCGGCGGCACTGAACATCGCGCCGCCGCCCGCCGCACCCGCCGCGATTGCCGATTGCACCGAAGCGACCACCATGCCGCCGGCGCTTTCCGTCTGATCCGGCACCGCACGGGCCACCCAGTTGGACCACGCCACCGGCACACCGCCGAAGGCCATGCCCCACAGTGCCAGGAGCAATGCCTGGCCCGGCAGTGACGCGGGCAGCATCACCAGGGCCAATGCAGCGACGCCCACCAGGACCGGCATCAACACCAGGGTTCCCCGTGGGTTGCGCACCAGCAACCATCCGGCCAACAGCGTGCCGACAAAATTCGCCGTACCAAACCCCAGCAGCATCAACGCCAGCCCTTGGGGGTCGACCCCGGTGGTGCTTTCCAGAAACGGGCGAATGTAGGTAAACAGCGCGAAGTGCCCGGTGTGCACCAACACGCAGCCGAACATACCGATGGCAATGCCGGGGCGCAGCAGTACATCCAGCACGGTACGCAGGCGTGCAGTGCCGCTGGGTGCCAGGCGCGGCAGGGTGAACAGCTGGAACGCCAGGGTCACCACGCCGACGGCGGCCGCCGCCACAAATGCACTGCGCCAGCCGTACAGGCCACCCAGGTAGCTGCCCAACGGCACCGCGACGACGGTACCCACCGCAATGCCGCTGAAGATGATCGACAGCGCACGGGGCAGCAGCGCCGCCGGTACCAGACGCATCGCCACGGCCGCCGCCATGCTCCAGAAACCGCCGAGGGCAATGCCCAGCAGAATGCGCATCAACAACAGCACCAGGAGGCTGGACGAGAACGCCACCAGCAGGTTGGACGCAATCATCAGCGCGGAGAACCCCAGCAGCACCAGGCGCCGGTCGATGCCGCGCGTCAGGCCGGGCACCAGCAAACCGGCGAACAACGCCACTACCGCCGTGACCGTGACCGCTTGCCCGGCCAACGCTTGCGACACGCCCAGGTCCAAGGCCATCGGCGTCAGCAGGCTGGCCGGCAGGTACTCCGCCGTGAGCAGGCCGAACACGCCCATCGCCAGGGAAAACACCGCCATCCACGCCGGTGTGGTTGGCTCTACCCTGCCATCAACAGGGGCATGGGACACACAATCATTCATCACAAGACATCCTCAGGCATTAACGTGACGGCCAGTCTAGGTTCCCCCTTCAGGATGATCTATGATTCAAACCCTTGAGTTCTTGACCGAAACCCCGAAAATGCCAGCCGACAATGCGTTCACCCTGTCCTCCGAGCTGATCAACGAACTGCTGCGCAGCATGCGCCTGCGCGGCGTGCAGTACCGGCGCATCCAGGCCGGGCCGGTGTTCGGCATCAGCTTTGCGGCCAAGCCGGGCCATGCGTATTTCCATTTTCTGGCCGCCGGCTGCGCGACCCTGCGCCTGCACGACGGCAGCCTCTTTGAGTTGTCGGCCGGCAACGCGGTGTTTATCGCCCACGGTGGCGCCCACGCGCTGTTATCCAAACCGGATGATCCCGTGCAGGACATCGCCAGCTTCGACGCCGCACCGCTGGGCGATACCGTGTGCGCGGTGAATGCCTCGCCCGACGCGGCCTCCAGCACCCTGCTGTTCAGTGCCTGCATGGAGTTCGAACTCGACAGCATCCAGGGCCTCGGCAACTTGATGCCGGATTTGATGCTGATCGACGCCGCAGGCCAGCGTTACCCCGGCCTGATGCCGATCCTGGCGGTAATGGAACGCGAAGTCTCCAGTGCCCGCGTCGGTTATGCCGGCATCCTTGCGCGCCTGGCCGATGTGGTGGCGGCGATGATCGTGCGGGGCTGGGTCGAGTGCGCCTGCGCCAATGCGTCGGGCCTCGCGGCCGCCTTGCGCGATACCCGCCTGGCCGGTGCCCTGCTCGCCCTGCACCAGCAGCCGGGGCGCGACTGGAGCGTGGCCGAGCTGGCGGCGCACTGTCATACCTCACGCTCGGTGTTCGCGGATCGTTTCCAGGCGACCCTGGGGGTTCCCCCGTTGCGTTACGTGACCGAACTGCGCATGCGCCTCGCCAGCCAGTGGCTGACCCTGGAGCGACTGCCCATCGAAGAAGTGGCGTACCGCCTCGGCTATACCTCCCAGGCGGCCTTCAGTCGCGCCTACAAGCGCATTACCGGGCAACCGCCGGGCGCCAGCCGCCAGGGCTTCAGGAGTGCGGTATGAGCGCAGGGCTTGAAGACATCATCGCCAACCACCTGAACGTGGTGTTCTGCGGCATCAACCCCGGCAAGGGTTCCGCCGCCCTCGGCCTGCATTTCGCCAACCGCAGCAACCGCTTCTGGCGCACCTTGCATTTGGCCGGGTTCACGCCCCACGAAATCGACCCCGAACACGGCCGCACGCTGTTGCACTACCACTGCGGCCTGACCACATTGGTGGAACGCCCCACGGCCAGCGCGGGCGAATTGGCACGGCATGAGTTCACACAGGCCGCGACGGGCTTCGAACAGAAGATCCGCCACTGCGCGCCGCGCTTCGTGGCGTTCCTGGGCAAGCCCGGCTACAGCGCATTGAGCGGCCAGCGCGAGATTGCCTGGGGCTTGCAGCCAAAGCTGTTGTGCGATGCGTCAGTGTGGGTGCTGCCCAACCCCAGCGGGCGCAACCTGGCGTTCAGCCTGGAGCGGCTGGTGCAGGCGTATCAACAATTGCGCCAGGCGGCCGAGTGCCCATAATCTCTTGAGCTCGTCACCCTGATAGCAATGGAGGCTTCATGAAACTGGTCGGCATGCTGGACTCGCCTTACGTACGGCGCGTAGCCATTTCCCTGGACTTATATGGGATTGAATTCGTGCACGAGCCTTTGTCGGTGTTTCGCACCTACGCGGAATTTGCCGAGATCAACCCGGTGGTCAAGGCGCCCACCCTGGTGCTGGATGATGGAACGGTGTTGATGGATTCGAGCCTGATCCTCGACTATCTGGAAACCCTGGCGCCCGCCGATAAAAAACTCCTACCCCAGCAACCTGCCGCCCTCGCCCGCGACCTGCATGCGCTGGGGCTGGCGTTGGCGGCTTGCGAGAAGAGCGTGCAAATCGTTTATGAACACAACCTGCGTCCGGCCGAGAAACAGCATGCGCCGTGGCTCGAAAGGGTCAGCGGGCAATTGCTCGCCGCCTACGGGTTGCTGGACAAACACCTGGCCCAGGCCAGCGGCGAAGCACTGACCCAGGCATCGTTGACGGCGGCCGTGGCATGGTCGTTCAGCCAGTTCACCGTGGCGTCGGTGGTCAAGGCCGATGCGTTCCCGAACCTGCAACGGCATGCCCAGCGGTTGGAGCAGCATCCGGCATTCAAGCGTCATCCAATCGAATAAGCACCGCAGTTCAAATGTGGGAGGGGGCTTGCCCCCGATAAGCATAGGTATCTACACATCTTTGGTGAAAACATAACCTTAGCGAACGAGGCTTTTGTGGTGAGCGGGCTTGCCCCGCGCTGGGCTGCGAAGCGGCCCCAAAACCGGCCAATGGGTTATGACTGAAAAAACGCGGTGCCTGGATTGGGGCCGCTTCGCAGCCCAGCGCGGGGCAAGCCCGCTCACCACAGGGTTTTGTGCCAGCTTTAAGAGTTGTGCAGATACCTATGCCCCGATAAGGGTGGGTCAGTTATACCAGTACTGCCTGAACCGCCGCTATCGGGGGCGAGTCGAATCGTCGCACCGCCCCTCCCACATTGGCCTGGGTTGCATGAAGGATTGAGTCAGGCTCAAACCCACCCGCCATCCACAATAAAGTTTTGTGCCGAACACATCGCCGAAGCGTCCGAGGCGAGGAACAACGCCATATTGGCGATGTGTTCCGGCAGCACGCTGCCGGGCAGGCACTGGCTGCGGGCGATCAGTTCCCTGGCCGCGTCGTCCACCCACATCGCCAATTGCTTCTCGGTCATGACCCAGCCCGGCACCAGCGTGTTGACGCGAATGCGGTGAGGCCCCAGCTCCCGCGCCAAGCCTCGGGTCATGCCGTGGGCGGCGGCCTTGCTGGCGGCGTATACCGGGTAGCCGGCGGAGGCCATCATCCAGCCAACCGAGCCCAGGTTGATGATCGCGCCGCCACCGGCCGCTTTCATCATCGGCACCACCGCCTTGGCCGCAAAGAAGGCATGCTTGAGGTTGACCGAGATCAGCTTGTCGAAGGTGTCCGAGTCCACTTCTTCCAGGGTGTGGCGCACGTCATTGGCGGCGTTGTTCACCAACACGGTGATCGGCCCCAATGAATGCTCGAAACGCTCGATGGCGGCCTTGTAGGCAATCTCATCGGTGATGTCGCAGCACACGAACTCCACGGTATGCCCCGTTGAACTCAGCAACGCCGCCAGGCGTTCGCCCTGGCTTTGTGCGCGGTCCACAAAGCCGACCTTGGCACCCTGCGCGGCAAAGGCCCGCACCATGAACTCGCCGATGCCCGAGGCACCGCCAGACACCAGCACGGTTTTGCCTTCAAGGTCGGGATAAACAGCCTGTGCAGTACTCATATAACGGTTGCCTCGATCAATTAGTCTTATTTTATTTTACGAAATCGGCGTTAAAGACTATAAATTCGCTGTCACACCGACAAAATATCGCTATTAGTAGAACTATTCCACTCAAAACAACAAAAGGAAGTTCGACCATGAAGCACCCTCGATATCTGCTCTCGGGCCTCGCCATGTCCCTGCTGGTTGCCAGCGGCGGCGCCCAGGCGGCAGGGCTGTCCAGCGAGCACAAAGCCTTCGGCAAGACCAACGACGGCACACCCGTCGAACAGTACATCCTGCGCAACAGCCATGGCATGCAAGCCACGGTCATCACCTACGGCGGCGTGTTGCAGTCGCTCAAGGTGCCGGATAAAAACGGCAAGGTCGACGACGTGGTGCTCGGTTTCGACGACGTGCAGGGCTACCAGGCCGGCACGGCGTTTTTCGGCGCGACCATCGGACGCTTCGGCAACCGCCTGGCGGGCGGCGCCTTTGAACTCGACGGCAAGCGCTACCAGGTACCGCTCAACGATGGCCCCAACTCGCTGCACGGCGGCGCCCAGGGTTTTGACAAGCAGGTGTGGAAGGCCGAGTCGGTCAAGGACAAGGGCTCGGTCGGCGTGAAGCTGAGCTACCTGTCCAAGGACGGTGAAATGGGCTTCCCCGGCAACCTGAAGACCGAGGTCACCTACCGCCTCAACGACAACAACGAACTGCACATCGACTACACCGCCACCACCGACAAACCCACGGTGCTCAACCTGACCAACCACAGCTACTTCAACCTGGCCGGCGCGGGCAACGGCGACATCCTCAAGCAGGTCGCTACCTTGCATGCCAGCCATTACACGCCGGTGAATGCCACGTTGATCCCGACGGGCGAGCTGGCGCCGGTCAAAGGCACCCCGATGGACTTCCTGAAACCGACGCCGATCGGCCAGCACATCAAAGCCGATCATCCGCAGCTCAAGTTTGCCGAGCCCAAGCAAGGCGGGTTTGACTTCAACTGGGCGCTGGATACCCAGGGCAACGTCAAACAGCTTGCCGCCGAGGTGCATGACCCTGAGTCGGGCCGGCGCTTGCAGCTGTACACCAGCGAACCGGGAGTGCAGTTCTACACCAGCAACTTCCTGGATGGTTCGGTGAAGGGTAAAGGCGGCAAGACTTACCTGCACTGGAGCGGATTTACCTTGGAGACGCAGCATTTTCCGGATGCGCCTAACCAGCCGGACTTTGCTTCGACCCGTTTGAATCCAGGGCAAACCTACAGCCAGAACACCGTTTTTAAATTCACCGCCGATTAAAACTGTGGGAGGGGCGGTGCGACGATTCGACTTGCCCCCGATAGCGGTGGGTCAGTCACTGATTTATCAACCGACCCACCCTCATCGGGGGGCAAGTCGAATCGTCGCACCGCCCCTCCCACATTTGGCCTTCATATGATTTAAATTAGCGTTGTTTCATGCGGTCGATGACCACGGCCAGCAGCAGGATCGAGCCGCGAATGACGTACTGATAAAACGTGTCGATGTTCTTCAGGTTCATCGCGTTCTCGATGATCGCCAATATCAACACGCC